>Ga0265338_10001605_pt1 | contig 36301 bp, 36 predicted proteins | sample 42126metaG_FD_193579 | JGI IMG/M metagenome (GOLD analysis project Ga0265338, IMG submission 193579) | Rhizosphere microbial communities from Carex aquatilis grown in University of Washington, Seatle, WA, United States - 4-21-26 metaG | ecosystem: Host-associated > Plants > Roots > Rhizosphere... | reverse complement strand
TCTGCATGATTCAATTCTGCGCGCACGGGGCTCAATTAACTGCAAGACTGCGAAATTATATTTGCGGGCTGGTGAGAAATGCCGGCTAGCGCGCTGCCGTTAAATTCATCCGCAGCAACTTCGCAGGATCAAGATACGCTCCCTGCCATCGCACCGCCCAATGCAAATGCGGTCCAGTTACGCGTCCCGTTGCCCCGCTCAGCCCCAGCCGCTGACCTTTCACCACGCGCTCGCCCTCCTGCACATCAATGCGGCTCAAATGCATTGAAATCGTGAACAGTCCCAGCCCGTGGTCGATCACCACGCAGTTCCCCTCGTAGTAAAGCGGCGCGGCCAGCACCACCACGCCGCTATTCGCCGCATGCACCGGCGTACCAGTTGCCGCGCGAAAATCCATCCCCTTGTGAACGCTGGCCAACTTTCCGTTGAACGTCCGTCGCACGCCAAAACTGTCAGTGGACCGCGCACCAACCGGCGCAATAAAATCCCCAATCCACTCGGGCTCTGCCAAGCTCGTGCCGAACACCTTCTCCTTCAACGCAACCTCGGCCTTAATCCGCTTCAGCTCCTCCGGCCCCGGCTCAACAAACTTCGGCCCCACGTTCAATGTCTCGGTCCGGTAATGCGCCGCGTGAATTTCAACCGGCTCACTCAAATCGCGCGTCTCTCCGCTCGCGCTTTTCACCGTGATGTGCAATATTGACGATCCAACCGGCGCCTCGACATCCACTCCCGCCAGCGCCAGCCACGCGCGTCCATCCTTCGCGCGAAAGAACTCAATCTTCCTGCCCAACCACTCGCCATCAACTTCTGCCGCGCCTTTGGTCTCAACGCGAATCAACTCCGGCGAGCCAGCCACAACAACAGCGGGAGTAAGTGTCACTCCGCTCGCCTTCGTCTGCGCCCCAGCCGCAGCGGCGCACAGCGCTCCCGCCGCCAGCGCACCAACACCCAATGTGACCATCGTAATTAACCGCATCGCTTCAGCATACGCGCCATGCACAATTCCCTGGCGCACCACGGGAAGTTAGTAAGTCGATGACCATAAGTACATTTTCGAAGCTGCAGAATCCAGTCCGGCTCTTGCGAGTGTCAACTACGTGACTTACTGGGAAGAATCCGGCCTCGGATGCTTCGCCTTCCACGCAGCCACACGCTCTTGAACCGCTTCAAGCTCATCGGCAGTAATGCGCGTGCCCACGTTCTGCCGATTCGCTATGTATTGGTCCTGACTTGGACTCTTTACCGCCGCGGCAAGATCGAGCCAGTAATAAGCCTCAACGTCACTGCGCGGCACGCCCTGGCCCAGTGTGTAAAGCATGCCCAACGCCCCCTGCGCGCGCGGATCGCCCTGTTCGGCGGCCTTGCGATACCACGCTGCTGCTTGATCTACATCGCGCGCAAACAACTTACCGCGGCCATCGCGATAAAGACTCGCAAGGTCAAGTTCTGCAGTTACGTTGCCTTGCTTTGCGGCTTTGGTGTACCAATCAACCGCCTGCTTATAGTCGTGGGCTGCCGAGCATTTATCGCCTGCCTGAACCTCGGCCGCTGTGTCGCGCGCATTGGCCCTTGCCAGCACTGCCGGATCGATCTGAACAGCCAGACTTTCGGTTTGTGCCGGGAGATACAAACCACAACCCGCAAATAAAACCGCAGCCAACCAAAATCCTCGTTTCATGTTCACCTGGGATCCAGTGCCAAGTGCTCTGCCGTTCAATCTCGCAACGGCGCGAGCTTTGCGTTCACTTGGTGCTCTTCTCTTTGTAATCCATCGTGAGCGTAAGAACAAAACTGTTACTGTGGCTGCCGAACAAAGTGCCAACCCGGCTCTGACCCATATTGTTTACGTATGCCCCGTCGAACTTTATCCGGCCATGCCGATACGTGACGCCGGCAGTCGGTGAAGTTTCATCGCGGCCGAACCGCAGAGCATACCGCCCATCTGCAAATGCCTGCTCGAATCCCAGATTTGGATGTGTCACCGTTGAGCTCGTTCCCGCCAGTCCATTGCTCTTGAACAATCGCGTCGCCGCGCCGTCAACCAGCGCCCCCTTCCACAACAGCGCCGAGCCGCCCCACCGAGCTTCGCGTGAGCGCACCGTGCCGTATTCTGAACCCAGATCGTCAGTGCGTTCTTCGTGGTCGTTGTTGAATAATCCGCGCGATCCAAAGAGCAGCCACTTCTTAGGCTGCCACGTAACGCCAACGCCCACTGAGGGCCGCCAGTGCGTCTGGTAATGGATGGTCTGGCTCGGGTCTGCGTCGCTTGCAACATCGAACTTCGAGGTTTCGTGGGACATAAGGCCGCCAAAGACCACGCCTTTGGGCAGTGCAACGGCAATCTTCGTAAACTCGCCGAGGTCCGATCCGGTTCCCTTCACGTTGACCGCCTTCGATCCCAGCGCCGGCGACTTCGCGCCGAATCCAACCTGGTTCGTTTCTTCGGCAGCAACAATCTCGTAGATGACCAGCCGCCGCCACAGCATGGGTGACGTAATGCCCACGGCCTCAAAGTGAAATCTGTTTCCGTTTGTGTAGAGTGTCTGGCCAAAGTCGCCGAGGGCAGTGTCGTGATCCTTCAACACCATGCTGTAGTTGCCCCAGGTGGCGCCGTCGCCGCCAAACCCGATTGACCGGGATCCCTTCTTAATCTGGCTGGTGGCAAACTCACGCATCGACATCTCGGGCGATTGCGCCCGCACGTCGCGCGCCATGAAAACAAGGCCCAGCAGTACGAGCGCGTGCAGAGACAGCATCATCGGGCGCGTCGAACGGTCGCCAAGGTGGAATCGTACGTTTTGAATCGGTTGATCTCCGGGGAAATGCAGGTGATTCTCTCAATATAAACGGTTGTGTGTCCCCGCGATTGCGCGGGCGCGCTTTTGCCGTAAAATTCTCTTATGACTGACCGCATGTCGCTCACCCTCGCCCAAGCCGATCCTCAAGTCGCCGCCGCCCTTGAACAGGAAACCCTCCGCCAGCACGAGGGGCTGGAGATGATTGCCAGTGAGAACTTTGTTTCTGAAGCTGTGCTTGAAGCAGCAGGCTCTATCTTCACCAACAAATACGCTGAAGGTTATCCCGGCCGCCGTTATTACGGTGGATGCGAATACGCCGACGTAGTCGAGAATCTTGCCCGCGATCGCGCGCGCCAGATCTTTGGCGGCGACCACGTGAACGTGCAGCCCCACTCCGGTTCGCAAGCCAACGCCGCAGCTTACGCGGCCGTGTTGCAGCCCGGAGACACCATCCTGGGCCTGGACCTCGCGCACGGCGGCCATCTCACACACGGCCATCGACTAAGCTTCAGCGGCAAGCTTTATCGCACCACTTTCTATCACGTCCGCCGCGACACCGAGACGATCGACTACGACGAGATGGAAGCGATTGCGCTCCAGGAAAAGCCCAAGGTTATCATCGGCGGCGGCAGCGCCTATCCTCGCCTCTGGGACTTTGAACGCATGCGCCAGATTGCGGACAAGGTCGGCGCCTACTACATCTTTGACATGGCCCACATCGCCGGCCTGGTCGCGGGCGGCGTGCATCCATCGCCGGTTCCGCACGCGCACATCACTACCACCACCACCCACAAGACTCTTCGTGGACCTCGTGCGGGCCTCATCATCGTCGGCAAAGATATGTCCACCGGTCCCAAGCCCGATAACCTACTCAGCAAGGACATCGACCGCACCGTCTTCCCCGGCCAGCAAGGCGGCCCGCTCATGCACATCGTCGCCGCTAAAGCCGTTGCATTTGCTGAGGCACTGCGTCCCGAGTTTCGCACCTACGCCGCACAAATCAACGCCAACGCCAAGGCTCTTGCGAACGCTCTCCAATCGGCCGGCTATCGCCTTGTCTCTGGCGGAACGGACAACCACCTCATGCTTGTCGATGTCTTCGAGAAAGGCATCCTCGGCTCCGAAGCTGAAGCGGCTCTCGGCAAAGCCGGCATCACCGTCAACAAAAACTCCATCCCCTGGGATACCAATCCTCCGCTCAAGCCGTCGGGGATTCGCGTGGGAACTCCCGCGCTCACGACGCGAGGCATGAAGGAGCCGGAGATGAAGGTGATTGGCGCGTGGATCGCTAAAGCGCTCGAGCAGCGCAACGATGATGCCGCACTCGAACACATCCGCGGCGAAGTGGCCGAACTTGCCAACCACTTCCCGCTCTATGCCTGGCGCCGCCCTCAGGCCGCGGTCAGCGTTTGATATAGATCAACTGATTTTCGCAACCGCGCCTGATATGTCGCCCGGGCACTCATGTTCACTTGATGTATCTGGACGCAAAGCTCGACTTCTGACTAACAAAGTCAAAAGGGATGGCTTGTGCGAGCCATCCCTTTACTGCTTTTCGAAATCAAGAAGAAACATGCGCGGGTAACATGCATTTAGCACCCAGCCTGATTACTAATTTCATCTACTTGCTCGCTGGTTTTGATCATCGTCCGTAGTCAAAATGCTCAATCATCCTATATTCTGTACTTATGGGAATTGATTCTATTCTTGCTGAAATTGATGCTGAGATCGCGCGTTTAACTCAGGCTCGTGCTCTCCTCGCCAGTATGGGTTCTGCAACGCCGGCTGCAACCAAGGTCAAAGCCGCAACGAAGACCGCTAAGAAAGCCGGAAAGAAACGCACCCTGAGCCCCGAAGCACGCAAGCGCATTGCAGATGCTCAGCGCAAGCGTTGGGCCGCTCAACGAGCCAAGACAAAAGCCAAGTAGTTATCGCTCGAGTTAGTGGTTTAGATCTGTCCCACTCCGCTCATTACCAGCATGCGCGGCTCGGTCATTTCCTCAATCGCCCAGCGAATACCCTCGCGCCCCAGGCCTGAATCCTTTACGCCGCCATAAGGCATGGGGTCGAGCCTCCATGATGGCGTGTCGCCCACAATCAGCGCGCCTACCTCGAGCTCGCGGAATGCTGTCAAGATGCGGCCTGCATCGCGCGTCATCAGCCCTGCCTGCAAGCCATATTTCGAGTGGTTCACTTCGGCCAGGGCTTCTTCAAAGTCGTCGTATGGCTCAATTGCTACCACCGGCCCAAACACTTCTTCATCCCGCACATGCATGCCGGGCTTCGTGCCGGTCAAAATCGCCGGCGTAATCGCCGATCCGTTGCGCTCTCCGCCGGAAACCAGCTTGGCCCCGCCTGCCACCGCCTCTTTAATCCACTCTTCCACGCGGTCGGCTTCCTCAGGCTTTATCAGCGGTCCAACCTCGGTCGCCTCATCGGCGGGGTCGCCGGTTACCATCTTCGCCGCGCATTCAACTACCTTCCACAAGAAGGTTTGAAAAATCGTGCGCGACACAAACACCCGCTGCACGCTTATGCAAGACTGCCCTGCGAATCCAAACGCAGCATGAGCCGTGCGCTCTGCGGCTTCATCCAGATCGGTCCAGTCGTTGTGCACAATCAGCGCCGCGTTACCGCCCAGTTCAAGCAGCACCCGCTTGCGGCTCGAGTGCGTCTTCAAGTCCCAACCCACCTTCGCTGAGCCGGTAAAACTCAACAGCTTTACCCTGTCTTCTTTTTCCGTTAGCCAGCATGTATCGGCATTCGTGAGCGGCAAAATCGCCAGCGCCTCTTCGGGCCATCCTGCCTTCAGAATCACCTCGCCCAGCGCCAATGCTGTAAACGGCGTCTGCGGCGCGGGCTTCAGAATCACCGGGCACCCGGCTGCCATAGCCGGCGCCAACTTGTGAGCCACCAGGTTCAGCGGAAAGTTGAAAGGCGTTATCGCCAGCACCGGACCCATCGCGAACCTGTGCACCAATCCCCAGCGGCCCTCGTTGCCCTCTGTAATGTCCAGCGGAATCGAATCTCCGCCCAGTCTGATCGTCTCTTCCGCGGCCGTCTTGAATGTCAGCACGGAGCGGTCCACCTCGGCCCGCGCCATCCGCACTGGCTTGCCCGCCTCGGCCACAATCAACTGCGCAAAGCGCTCCTTCTGCTCAATCAGCGCGGCGGCAACGTCTTCAAGAATCTCGCGGCGCTTCCAGCGCGGCAGTGCCCGCGTGCGCCGCAGGCTGGCCGCCGCGTGATTCACCGCTTGCCGTGCATCGGCCCGCGTGGCAATAGTCGCGCGGCCTACCAGCCCCTGGTCCCATGGAGACCGCACCTCGAGCGTTTCGCCCTCGGTCCACTCTTTGCCGCACAGCAAAAATCCCGTAGGAGATCCCGGACGCATCTTCATCGTTATGCCGCTCTCTGCTTACCCCTCCATGGTACAAGTGCGGAGCGGCCCGGCTTCCATCGTCGCGCACACCTCTTTCTTCGTAGAGTGCTTTTCGGGAATGGAACCCACTTCTGGCAGTCACGCACCATGGCCCTCTAATCACTTCTCTCAACCGCGTTTTGCGGTATAGTGTCTGCAACTCAAGAACCTCGCAATCTCGTCTGGCGTGTAACCGGCTCTCGAGTGAGGAAGGCACCATGTCTGACTTACCGCCCGATCAACCCCAGAATCTCGGCACTCCACAACCCAATTGGCCACCGTCCTCTGTGCAACCTGGCGCCTCAGCCAAATCGGGAATGAGCGCTACCAAGGTCATTCTGATCGTGGTTGGAGTCTTTGTCGTTTTAGGGGTCTTAGTGGTTGGCCTGCTTGGCTTCGCAGGCTGGTACATCGTCAAGTCCGCGCACAAAGATGCAAACGGTCAAACCTCACTCAACTTACCCTTCTTATCGGTCCAAACCGTGCCCTCCGACCAAATCACTGAAAAGGAGCTCGGTATTGCAATCTACCCTGGCGCCCGCCCCGAAAAATTCGGATCAATCTCAAAAACCGGCCCAGTCACCATACTGAGCGCTCATTTCCGTACGACTGACCCCGCCGATAAAGTGATCGCCTACTATAAAGACAAGGCCGGTCCCGCCGCACAGATAATGTCCCTGCCCTTTGGTGTTGGCACGCAAATCCAGGTTCAGTCGCAAGCCGGAACCTCGGTCAAGATCCTCATTACGCAACTGGCCAAAGCATCTGAAAGCGAAACCCGAATTCAAATCGATCATGCCACCCAGGTTAACGCATCAAAGTGACGTATTGCCGATCCGCATGCAGGGCCGCCAATCGGTTACACTCCACCCATGATCCACAACGGCCGCAGCCGTAAACTACCCTTCGATCGGGATGAAGCAGTGGCGCATCTTCGCGCGCGCGACGCAAAACTCGCAGCGCTCATCGATCGCGTCGGCCCCTTCACCATGCAACTCGACCAATCCGCTTCCCCCTTCGAGTCGCTGCTTGAGTCCATCCTCTACCAGCAACTCCACGGCAAGGCCGCGGCAACCATCCACGCACGGGTGCGCGCGTACTTCGGCGGCGACCCAACGCCCCAGCAGCTCATCGCCACTCCCGACGAGCCACTTCGCGCCGCCGGTGTTTCAGGAAACAAAATCAAGGCCTTCAAAGACCTTGCCGCGCGCACCATCGACGGCATCGTGCCCTCGCACGCCGCCATCAACAAAATGTCCGACGCCGACATCGTCGAGCGCCTGACCGAAGTGCGCGGTATCGGCCCCTGGACTGTCGAGATGCTGCTCATCTTCCGCATGGGACGCCCTGACGTTCTTCCCGTCACCGATTATGGCGTGCGCAAAGGCTATGCGCTCACCTTTCTGCGCGTGCCCAAATCGCGCGCCATTGAGGCCGCCGATCTGCCCGCCCCCGACGTCGTTTTCAAGCGCGGCCAGCGCTGGGCGCCCTTCCGCTCAGTAGCGAGCTGGTACCTGTGGCGGGCCTGCGACCTTTGCAAAGCCACTCCCCCCGCAAGTCGTTCCGCGCGAACCTGAACTGAGAAAACTGCCGACGTTTATAAGCTAAGTGTGGACGCTATCCCCCGGCCTTTAGGCGTGCGTTCCCGAAATCAATGGAAACCTTTAGATCGATTGAATGAGCACTCTTCCTTAGGATCTCGACTTCAAGTTGCCGGTTGTCAACCTCAGAGATCGCGTCAAAGAGCGTCAACTGTAACGGGGGAGACAGTTGCGGTCCGGCGGGCTTGTAATCGCTTGATTTCAGCTCTATCTCTTCCACCTTCAAGATAAGTTGCGGCCAGTTTGCAAATACCCTGCCGAGAAATGCCGAGTTGGGGGTGGCCTTACCTTTGAGGTACAGGCTCATTGCCTGTCTAGAAATCCCCAGCTTTTCCGCCGCCTTTGATTGGGCACCACGCTGGTTTCCAATGGCGTCGGATAGCGCAACCGCGAAGGTTGCGCGGAACCGTTTCTCCGACGTCGAAATGCCTGGCCTTCTGCCCATCTTAATGATTATCTATTGACAAATATGAATTTGTCTATTTAAATTGATGTCAATAAGAATAGACAAGTTGCGTTCACACGCGCTTGCCATTTAACCTTCTCACTTCGAGGCCGAAACAAGATTTATCCGGAGGTTTATATGCGCGGCGATTCTGAAAGTAGATCTCGGTTCTTATCCCTCGCGTTGCTCTCTAGGAGAACCATCGAAGGCCTACGGCCTGTTACAGTCGGTAGCCCGCTCCAACCCGACCTGGGCGAATCGCTTCGGAAGTTGCTCGTCGGCGTAAGCCCGACCGACGATGCGGGCTTCGTGAAACGTTTGGAGGCGAGCGGCGAATGGACCCGCTTCGAAGAGTTGTCCACTCTTGACGAGGTTAAGGCCGAGACAAAGATGGAGGATCTCGGTGGCATTGTTTCCTCCATTCTGAATGACCGCGATGAGCTCGCGCGTGCCCAAAATGCGCTGCTACTGATCCGGTTCCTTACGGCTGTTGAGGGATGCGCCCTTCAACGTTACACGGATTCAATGGAAATGCAGTTCGTGTAATGAAGGCCCACATCGAAGACGTCCGCCATGATGCTGCGGCCCTTCATCGATTCATTGATTCGGTGGCCTCTGGCTGCAAAGCGACCGGAAATTTTCCTTCATATCTAGAGCCATCGACCGCTTTTTTCAGCTACATACTCTCATTAGCGGAAAGAACAAAGGCCTACCTCGCCCAATTCCTGGAAGGGCTTGACCCGCAACTAGCAATTAACAATCCTGAGGAGTTCTGCGAGCGCACCCAAATAATCAGAAACCTGCGTTTGAACTGGTTTCAATTGCACGAACTGATCAAGCCCGCTCTTGATGCAGATACGCTTCACATACCTTGCGCGCTAGTGGATGCGCTGACCGCACGGCTTCGGATGATTGAAGGGTTTGACGGCGTTCGGTTTGCGGTACTCCATACAAATCAGCTTAACTATTTCCAGATCGGCGCAAGGAACCTGCGCGATTTTGCCGCAGAGATCGCCACCATCGTGCCCTGCGCGCCTCCGTTCGACAAGAAGTTGGGTATAATTGCCCATCCATATTCCCAATCTTCCTCGATATTTCTGAACTTTGCACTCGCCCACGAAATGGGCCATTTCGCATTCCAAGAGCGTGGCGAAGCGGAGAGAATTAAGCCTGCAGTTGTAGCCGCCTTAGAAAAAACCACTGCAGGACAAAAACTGGACCGAAGGGATCCTGAGTGGTGCAGGGATCTGATCCTCGGCTGGTGCGAAGAAATCTACTGCGACCTTTTTGCATTGTGGCTTATAGGGCCCTGCTTTACATTCTCCTTCATCGAGATTTTTGCTCTTACGCGCCTGGCGAAAGGTGGCGAGGTGAATGGGGACCGCGTTCCGCAAGTTGCCTCGGTTGCGGCATTCAAGGAAACGCATCCAGCCATGGCCTTCAGAATCGGCGAGCATGTTCGGTTCTTGAGAAGGAAAGAACTCGGTTGGTGGGACGAGATTAATAAGAAGGACGAAAATGGACGCCCGACAAGAGCCAATCATTACATAGCGCTTATGGCCGAGGCAGAGGAACTGCCCCGAGAGGCCTTCTCATTTCGATCCCAATTCAGGCCGAATCTGTCCGACGCAGTTCTCGACGCCTTTCTTATGGCCGTGGGTGAGGTGTCGACGGTCATCACGGAGACGTTTAAAGGGGTGCCCGCTGAGCGGGACGTGTTCCATGACCAACGAGAATTGATCGAAAAGTACCTAAGTTTCGGAATCGTCCCTTCGCGTCTTGTATTTACCGAAGAGAGGATTCAGGCTCCCAAGGTCGTGGCGTTGTTAAACGCCGCGAACCTCTTTTACCTCGAGCACCTCGATTCTCTGATTAAGAAGATATCAAGCGCGAGGCCCGACTGTTTGGAATGTAGAGCGTTGTGGGCAGAACGGGTTGAGATGTGGACGAGTAAAGCTTTGGAGGATATAGCCCTCTAATGTCCGTACTCTCAAAATCGCTGATCCTTGATCGATTGAAGCTGGAGATCGACAGGCCCGAGAGCCTCGTCGTGACACCTTTTGACGAGTCCGCACTGGACCTGGATTCCCTCGACCTTAGGCTCGGACACCACTTTCTATTTCCGAAGTTACCAGCGGAAGGGGCGATAAATGCGCAGGATCGAGGGCCACGTTCAGACTTTAGCGTGCACATTCCGTTCGGTCAGCCACTGGTGCTCCCTGCCCATCAGACGGTTCTGGGGATGACGTTGGAATTCATCAAACTTCCATACGATGTTTCCGGCCAGATTCTTACAAAATCGTCCATCGCCCGATCATTTCTCGTTATTGAAACTGCGCCGTGGATCCATCCAAACTATCGCGGATGCCTAACGCTCGAACTCGCCAACGTATCGAATTCCACGCTGATACTCAACCCGGGAATGCGTATCGGCCAACTTATTCTCCTATCAATCGACCACCCTGACCCAAACGGTGAGTTATCTGGAGCGTACGTCGGACCGGTTCGTCCCGAGGCCGCACCGCATCAGTCTTCCCACAAGCACTGATTTTGAGAATCTGACCGAACTCAATGCGGCCAGCGCTGGGCGCCCTTCCGCTCCGTCGCAAGCTGACACCTGTGTCGGGCCTGTGACCTTGGCAAAAGCACCCCGCCCGCAAGTCGTTCCACGCGTACATGAACTATGCACTCGCAAGTTTCGCCGTAAAATAGCTGAGCAAGCACTAAGCGTTTCAGCAAGTAATGGGTCAACGGATTGCTGCACCCGAAAGGCTGCACGCAATTGCCAAAATCGCCGTTTACCCGACAGGAATCCTGATGGCTTCAACCAATCGCTATATCTGCATTCACGGGCACTTCTATCAGCCGCCGCGCGAGAATCCCTGGCTTGAAACCGTTGAAACGCAGGATTCGGCCGCTCCCTACCATGATTGGAACGAGCGCGTTTGTGCGGAGTGCTACGCCGCCAACGGCGCCGCGCGCATTGTCAATAACCGCAACCGCATCATCTCCATCGTCAACAACTACTCGCGCATCAGTTTCAACATCGGCCCCACGCTCATGAGCTGGCTTGAGCAGAATGCGCCACGCACCTATCGCATGATCCTCGATGGCGAGCGCTCAAGCCGCAAAAACTTCCGCGGTCACAGCTCAGCCATTGCCCAGGTTTACAACCACATGATTATGCCGCTCGCGAGCCAGCGCGACCGGCTCACGCAAATTCGCTGGGGCATTGCAGACTACGAGCGCCGATACGCCCGCGCGCCCGAAGGCATGTGGCTGGCTGAGACTGCGGCAGACACTGAATCGCTGCGCCTGCTCGCGGAGCAGGGAATCAAATTCACCATCCTTGCGCCTCATCAGTGCAAGCGTGTACGCCAGCTCAAAGACTCTCCGGGCGAGTGGATTCCAACGCCCGAGTCAAGCGTCGATACTACGCGTCCTTATCTTGTGCGCTTTCCCTCGGGCGCTTCGATCGCCGTTTTTTTCTACAATGGGCCGGTTTCGCGCGCCATCGCGTTTGAAGGGCTGCTCAACTCCAGCGAAGCATATGCGGCGCGCCTTAAAGCCGCCTTCAAAGACCGCAGCGAGCCGCAACTGGTACACGTGGCCACCGATGGTGAATCCTACGGCCACCATCACAAATACGGTGACATGGGCCTGGCCTTCGCGCTCAACCTGCTCAACAACGACAAGACCGTCCGCCTCACCAATTATGCGAGTTTCCTTGAGCGCTTTCCCCCTGAAAACGAGTGCGAAATCGTCGACGACACCTCGTGGAGCTGCGCGCACGGCGTCGAGCGATGGCGCTCGAACTGCGGCTGTAATGGCGGCAAGCCCGGATGGAACCAGCGTTGGCGCACACCCCTGCGCCAGGCCCTCGACCAATTGCGCGACGCCCTCGTCCCGTTGACTGAAGAAATAGGAGCAAAATACTTCCACGACGTATGGGTCGCGCGCGATGCTTACATCCAGGTCATTCTCGACCGTACTGAAGAGAGAATTGACCGCTTCCTCGCTGAACACTCCGGCCGGGCCCTTAATCGCGATGAGCGCGTGCACGCTCTTGAGCTCATGGAAATGCAGCGTCACGCGCAGCTCATGTACACCAGCTGCGGATGGTTCTTCGACGATATCGCGGGCATTGAAACCGTACAGATCATCGCCTACGCCGCGCGTGTCATTCAGCTTGCGCGCCGTTTCTTCGGCCAGCCCGCCGACGCCATTGAATCCGCCTTTGTCGCGCGCATGGGCGACGCAAAATCAAACAACCCTGACGCCGGCACCGGCGCCGATATTTACAGGCACTGCGTGAACACCATGCAGCTCTCGCTTGAGCAGGTGGCCGCGCACTACGCCATCAGTTCGGTCTTCTCTTCATTCGCAGACGAAACCGATCTCTACTGCTATCGTGTTAAACGCATCTCATACGAGATATTCAATTCCGGCCGAGGCCGGCTCGCCACCGGCCGCGTGCACATCACCAGCGCTATCACCGGTCGCGTGCAGGCATTCTCGTTTGCTGTTCTCCACTTCGGCGATCAAAACATTACCGCAGCGGTCAAGCCCATCTCTGACTCCGAGGTCCCTGCCTTCGAATCCTTTACCGCCGAAGCCGCCGGCTACGTTCAGCGCGCCGATTTTCCGCAGGTCATTCGCCTGCTCGATCGCTTCTACGGTCACGCCGGCTACTCGCTCACCTCGCTCTTCGGCGACGAGCAGCGCCGCATCGTCAAGCTCATTCTCAACTCCACGCTCACTGACGTTGAAACCTCGCTCACCACTATCTATCAAAATCACGCCAGCCTGCTGCACTTTCTTTTCCAGGCCGGGCTGCCCAAACCGCCCGCGCTCGCGCTGGCCGCCGGGTTCGCCATCAACGCCGGCCTGCGACGCGTGCTTGAAACCGATTCCGTCGACCTGGCGCAGTTGCGCTCTTATCTCTCGCTCGCCAAAATCGACCAGGTGCCGCTCGAAGGCAGCACTCTCTCCTACATCGCCGACCAACGCATGAAGCGCGCCATGGCCGATCTGCAGGCCTCTGCCGAGTCTCAGGCATCCGCAGCGTCTCAATCCTCCGCAGGAATAATCGACCAGCTCGATCGCGCACTCGCGCTTGTGCGTGCGCTCCTGGAGCTCCCCTTCGAATTGAACCTGTGGCAGGCGCAGAATCTTTGGTACGAAATCTATCGCACCCCCGGTCCGGCTCTTACCGCGTTAGAACCAGATCAACGCTCACGCTGGGACACCGACTTTGGCGAACTGGGCCGCAGCCTCAGCATCGACACCGATTCCATCAAGGTGGAAGAAGAGGCCCGTGCCAAAGCCGCTGCTGCAGATTAGTCGGTTCACGACTAAAGATTTGGGTGCCCCATCCTCGCCGCGTCTTTGTTCTTGCGGCTAGGGTGGGATAACCACAAAGTCCGATTAGCTAACTCGCTTTGAACAGCTTCCCGCCCTTCACCACAAATCGCTCGCCGCGCCACAAAATCGTATTCCCCGCAAATCCCGCGGCCCATAACCCAATCGCCAGCAGGTCGCGCAGCGGCAGCAGCCACAGCGACTGCAACACCTGGTGATCGCTCAGTACTTCTGCACCAACCGTCATAGCCAGTCCCAGGCGAAGAAAAAGACTCAGCGCCAGCAGCCACAGGCTCAACGGACTCAATCCGCTCGCAAGCACGTTGATGAGCGCCCAGGCCAAGCCATACGTAACCACCAGCCCCGCATAACCGCCCGGCCGTGCATCGCGAACTGTGCGCAGCCAGCGTAGTTGGTGGTCGATATACCCGCGCCAGTCGTAAGCCGGCACTGCAGTCTCAACCACCGCCGCGCTCAGCACAACGCGATACCCGGCCTTTGAAATTCGCGCGCCCATCTCGTAATCGTCGGCAAGCTGATCAACGAGCCCCTCAAGCCCGCCGGCCTTTTCAAGCGCCTCGCGCCTCACCGCCAGCGTCGACCCCAGCCCGTAACGCAGGCCGCCCTCAAGCAGCCGTGATAGCAGCACGCTGGGCTGAAAGTCCGTCGCAATTCCCAGTGCTTCAAACTGCGATGCCACCGTCCCATGCGCGCGGCCACGGTAAAGCGCCGTCACCATACCGACCTCGGGCGCTGCAAATCTCGCCATTACCTGGTCAAGATAGCGCGGCCCCACTGAAATATCAGAATCGTTGATGAGCAGATACTCATAGCGCGCGTGCGCCGCCAGTTGAATCAGCGTGCTCACTTTGCCATTGGTTCCCAGACGCTCGGGGCACTTGAACAGCTTGATCTCGACCTCGGGAAACTCGAGCTGCAATCGCGTCACGGCCACCGCTTCAGGCCCCTCGACCGAGGCAACACCAAACAGCAACTCGTATTTGCCGCCGTAATTCTGTTTGCAATGGCTTCGAAAGGCGTCCATCATGCCGGGGTCAACGCCCTTGAGCGATTTCAGCACGCTCACGCCCGGGGTGAACGCCGCCTGCGGTCGCCGCCGCTCGCGAACAAACAGCAGCGCAGCCACCAGCGCAGCCAAAAAATATCCCATCCCCGCCACGGCCAGAACCGTAGTCGCAATCTCCACAGCAAAAGCCAGGACGTGCGGCATCACAGACGTAAGTGTAGCGGAAGGGGCAGCTCAGAGCGCCGGCATGAGCGAACGTAAGGCAGATGAGGTGGGGAAGAAACGGGCCTGTGGGGTGAGCGGATCAGCAGGTGCATTGGAGTTTACTGCAAGGGATAAATATCCGGAAGTCACATAGATTGATGTTTGTCGGTAGTAGGTAAATGCTTCCTCTAGCAGCCCAGCTTGTTCTAGGAGATTCTTCCTAGAATATAAAAACTGCTAGAACATGCCTCCGAGAATAATGGAGGGCCGTCAAACTAGGCGCATTTACTGTTTATATTGACACTCAGGTGTCAATGTAGGCACAATTGACAAGAGGAAAGAAAGGTGACAAGGTGTCACTCTTCTGAACTAGGGTATCAACCTTTAAGTCTAAGAATATGCGAAGGTTGAGCGGCGAGCGGGAGAATCGAACTCCATTCCGGGCAGGAATATTACGGGGGTTAAATCCCGATACCGTCACCAGACGGGCACTCGCCGACAATAAAAAGGGGCACTCCGTTGGAACTAGGCGGGCTTTGGACGGCTTAACCTAGTTTGGACCCAAGGGAGCGCGGGCTAGGAACACTCGGAAGTGACTAGGCGTGGTCTTGGAGGCCACGCCTTTCGCTTGTCTTAATGGAACCACACATTCTGCTCTTACCGCAATCCCTGTTTTACATTACTTTTTTACATTAAGTTTTGGTTGCACCAAGGTTGATGAAACCCGGCGTTCGCATTATCAGAGTTTCACGCGAGTGTGTCATACCGGGCACGTGAAAGTAGATCGCAGCCGATTCGAGCACATTGTGGGGAATCTACTTAAGCAACATCCGTCTACGCGTGCGAGCGAGCGCGTACGACGTGGGACCTGTTGATTACCGCCGGGCTCTTGACCGGATGGATTCCTGAGAAGCAGCCGCAGATCCTTCCTCACTACGCTCGTCAGGATGGACAGCGCATTGGGGTGAGACGGAGCGCTTTAGTCGGGATCGCGGCCGGACTGTCGGCTATCTGGACCTGTCGGCGGATTTCAAGGTGGTAAGAACAACCGCGGATCCTTCACTGCGGTTCAGGATGACAGCGCACTGAAATCGAGCAATAATTTGCACCGGGAGCACTACACAATCCGCATCGCCGCCACGGTCATATCATCATGCTGTTCGGCGCCGTCGGCAAATCGGTCGGCAGCTGCGGTCAGCAGCCCGGGCAGCTCCGCCAGCGGAGCGAGCCCAAACTCGGCCAGCGCGTTTTCCACTCCGGCATCCTGCCACAAGTCGCCGGTGGGGTTGGTCGCTTCGGTCAGGCCATCTGAAACGATAACCAGCGTATCTCCGGCCTTAAGCGGAAACCAAAGCTGCTGATAATCGAGTGCAGGCAAAAAAGCGACAGGAAGCTCGCTCCCTTCCAGCCGTTCAACCGTACCATCGGCGCGCACCAGGAACGGCCACACGTGACCGGCGTTGACATAACAGATGCCCGAGCGGTCGGCGGAAACAATGGCGCAGAACAGCGTGGAGTAGCGTTCAGGCGTCGAGCACTCACAAAGGGTGCGGTTGAGGTCGTTAAAGATATGGCCGACATTGGTGTTGCCCCGCCGCAGCAGGCTGCGCAGAAGGGTTTGAATGCTGGCCATCATCACCGCCGCTGGAATTCCCTTGCCCGAGACATCGCCCAGGGTCATAGCAAACCGGCCGTCGGCAAGCGGCAGCAGATCGTAGTAATCGCCGCCAATAGATTGGGCCGGGCGACAGTAGCCCGCGCACTCCAGGCCCCTCACAATGGGCGGCAAGCCGCGCGGCAACAAACTCGATTGCACCTCCTGGGCAAGAATCAATTCGTGCTGCATCAGGTGCGCCGCTTCAGTTACCTGGCGCAGGCGCTCGCTCTCAATTGCGCTTGCTGCAAAGTGAGCCAGCAATCCCAGCACCTTTGCGTCGTCCTCGGTAAATCCCCCGGGCTTATTCAGCAACTGCAGCGCACCGATCACTTTGCCTTCGCAAACCAGGGGCACACACAGAACTTGCCGCACCTGGTAGCCACCCGCCGAACTCAGGTTGCTCAGATGGCGATTGTCGCTGGTAGCGTCTTTCACGATCAGAACCTGGTTGTCGCGAATGCAGGCACCCACCAGGCCTTGGTCCATTTTGATAAACAGCGGATCGACTCCGTGAGCCACCTTGGTCCAGAGCCGGTTTTTCTCCTTGTCAACCAGCCACAGGCTGCAGCGATCGGCGCCGATCAAGTCGCGCGCAAAGTCCGCGTTCAGGCGCGCAAGCTCTTCAATCTTGCTCTCGCGGCTAATGCGCGCGGCATGCTCAAAGATTGCCTGTGTGACGCGGTCGGATTCTATCCTTCGATCGACGGACTTCGTGCTCAAATGTGAACTCTTGGTTTCGGGAGCGTCCCCGTTGTCGTTGGCCCGTGAGAGTTACGGTATACAGAATCGCGGCCTGCTTTGTAAAGACGCAGCGCTAGCTCTGGACTGCCAGCCGCAGCCTAGTCCTGACCCCGCTAACCCCACTAGCACCGCTGACTCTAATAGAACAGATACTTCCGCCAGCGGTCGTCGCTGCGGCCCAGCATGCGCATAATTTGCCGGCTGGTATGCAGGCTGAAGGGCCGCGGCTCGCGCAGCAGAATCATGTCGTCAATCTCACTCAACAGCCGGTTTCCCTTGCGCCGGTTGCAGCCATGGCAGCACGCCACCAGGTTCTCCCAGGTCGAATTGCCTCCGCGTGAGCGGGGAATCACATGGTCAAGCGTGAGTTCGCTGGGCGGCAGCGTTTCGGCGCAGTATTGGCAGGTGTTCCGATCACGCAGCAAGATGTTTTTCCGCGAGAGGGCCCGCGTCTGGTGCGGAATGCGCCGATACTCCAGCAACCGGATCACCGACGGCATGGGGATGTGGCTGCGCTGCGCGTGCATCATCAGGCCATGCTCTTCTTCAGTCCGCGCAATGCCCTTCAACACCAGCACCAGCGCACGCCGCGCCCCGCAAATGTTAATGGGCTCGTACGACGCGTTCAGCACCAGCACCGGCATCTGCAGCAGGTGAATTGATGGAGCAGTATACGTGCCGGCCGTGTGATCGGCCACCATCGCAGCGGCCTTGGCAATCGCTTTCTGCTTGCGAGCATGAATCATGGCTTTTCCCAGCGACATCGTTTTCCCTCGTATTAAGAAATGGTCTTAAGAAATCGTCGACGTCTGTACCAATGAAACCTGATCATTCGTTCTCGTTCGCGTCGTGCTCCGTTCGTCTTATTAATTCCTTTTGATGATCGAATCCAATATCCGAGTCTCGAATCTCGCGCCAGGCGCAGCGTCCAATCGTTCAACATCCGGCGCGCCACGCCGTTGCGCCCTGGCCAGCGTCGCTACCCACACTGAGGCTGCGCCGGCCTTCGCCAGCGCCAGTGCGGCTGCGCGAGCCGTGGCTCCCGTGGTCAAAATATCGTCAACCAGAAGAATGTGCTTTGTCGTCACCGCGCTATCGTTCCCAACGCTGAATGCGCCGCGCACGTTTTGCCTGCGCTGGCGCGGAGTCAGCCCCGCCTGGCTCTCAGTAGGCCGCAGCCGCAGCAGGGTGCTGGGCGCCAGCTTGAGATGCCACAAAGGATGGGTCTTCTTCAAATCGTGCAGCGCCTCTTCTGCCAGCGCCCGCGCCTGGTTAAATCCCCTTTGCGCATATTTGCTGCGGTGCAGCGGTATCGGAACCACCAGCATTTCGGCCGGCGCTTCGCCTGCCAGTTTGGCAATGGCCCGCGCCAGCATCCCGCCCAATACCCGGGCGGCCGGATGCAACCTGCTGTATTTCAGAGCGTGAATCGCCTCACGCATGCCGCCTTCGTATAGCCCATAAGCCACTGCTCTTGTAAACGGCGGCGGAGTCATGCGGCAGGACCGGCAAAGGCTTGACGTGCCGGCCCGGTCGAGCGTGTCGCCGCAACGTGCGCAGGCAGCGCCCGCGAGCACGGGAATACCGGCCCAGCAGACATCACAAATTGGAACGGAAGAAAGCCGCGGCAGGGGAGAGCCGCATAGTGAGCACGAGGCGGGAAGGAGAGCGCAACTTACTGCATCCACCGGACTTCGGAGCACGCGAGCTACAGCGCGCCACCGTGTAGTTTCCGATGGCGGAACGTCGAACGTCAGTGAACCGGAGTCCCTGCGGAAGACGCACCTCGATTCGGAGAGCGCGAAAAACCACTCTACGCGCTCAGTATAGCGCATTACTCAATTCTCAGTCTGAGGCAGAACCCAAACAGGAATCGGGGCTGCAGTGGAGATTGAACCTCAGGTTCGAATCCTTCCGAACCTGTCAATCTCCACTTCCGCCCCGATGAGGTTAGAACGTCGAATCCAGTTGAACCTTAGCGGTGATTGTGGGCGTGCTCGCGCTCAATCTCTTTATCGGTTGCGCGCTCGTTCACCACCTGGCGTTCCCGTTCGCGGTCAGCGTCATTCTTGGCATCGCGAGCCGCATCCTTCACGGCGCCCACGGCCTTCTGGGCTTTGCCTTTGATCTGCTGCGCGGCGCCGTCCACCTGGGCGTTCGTGTCGCCGGTCCACTCGCCTACCTGGCGCTTCGCGCGCCCTGCTGCATCGTTCACTGCACCTTTTACGCGGTCCTTATCCATAATTCCACCTCCGTGGACTTTCAAATCTGTTTATCGAGCGTTTATCTATCGTTATCGAGAAAAGCCCTCACACGCGCGGGGGCAGTTTACTGCCGTCGAATCTTGCCTAAACAACAGGTCTGCGCCCGCTTATCAACTGGATCACCAGCACGACGAGCGCGATTACGAGCAGGATGTGAATGAATCCGCCCAGAGTGTACGACGTAACCACTCCTAATAGCCACAGCACGAGCAAAATTATAAAAATTGTCCAGAGCATTGCACGCCTCCTGACGTTTGCTTCCAAAACAACGCTTCAATTCCAAACACTCACCCTTTGACGCCACCCCGCTCGCACGGGTTGTTTACCGCGCACATCAGTTGCGTGGAATTGGCTGCGTGGAATTGGCCTGTCACTTAAGTGATCGAAGGTATCAATGCGAAACTCATGCGCGATGCAACCGGCACAGGTTTCCCAGCATCGGCAAGCAGCGTTTGGCGAATTCGATTTGCGGGTGACTCGCTCTATGGCTTACAACTAGCCCTCGCTCTGAAATTTGGCATCACAGCAGCAGGTTGATGCGACCGCGCATTCTGAGTGCAGCGGCGCCAAGGAGGGTTAAATGCTGCTGATCATCATTTTGATCATTTTGATTTTTGGAACTGGCTATGGTGGATACCGGGCCGGTCCCGGGTGGGGCTACTACGGTGGAGGCGGGCTCAGCCTCATTCTCACCATCGTCCTCATCCTGCTGCTGCTGAAGGTAATTTGACGCGCCTCGCGTTCTGTTTGACATAAACAGCGTTACAAAAGCTAAGGCCACACCCCTTCAAGGTGTGGCCGCTGTTGTTATTGGCAAGGCTGTTGCGAGTCGTTGTCTTTTTACGCCGCCGAAGCGCGCTCTAGAACACCCCTGCCAGGTCGGTTTCGCTGGCTTTGTCTTCCCGGGCTCCGCACTCAGCCAGTACCACCGGCGAAAGCGTGATGACTGGGCAGGCTGCGTGCGCCAGAACCTTATACACAACGCCGTGCCGCGTGATGGCCGCAAACGCCGATGCCCCTTGGGCGCCCAGCACAATCAGGTCGGCCTGTTGAGCGCGGCTCTGATACAGCAATTCTTCCGTCGGGTCGCCGGGCACAACGATAGTCTGGATCGCGATCTTTCCTTGCAGCTTCTCCGGAACCAGCGCCAGCAACTCGGCTTCAACATCGTCGAGCGAGCGCCCCGCCAGAAACTCAGCCCGATCCTGCGGTCTGATCACGTGCTGCAAAATCAGCCGCGCCTGGTGCTGCGCAGCCAGTTCCGCAGCAAAAGCCGCCACAAGTGTGCTCGATTGGCTCAGGCTCGCGGCGCACAAAATCGACCGCGTGGCAAAGTTGCGGTAAGTGCCTTCTACTACATCTGGTCCCACAATATAGACCGGCACATTCGAGGTCCTCAGCACTGCCTCCGCCACGGAACCCACCAGCAGCTTGCCGATTGGTCCCGGCGAGTGCGTTCCCATTACGATGCGGTCAACCTCGCGCTCCCGGACGAAGGCCAGAATCTGGTCGGCGGGCAGCCCCGGACGCACCGCGACTTCGCAATGCAGGCCCGCCTCGCGAACCCGTTTGGCCAGCGGTTCAAGCTGTTCTTTCTCGGTGCGCGCGGCTGCCGCGTAGTCGTAGTAACGCACGCCCGAGGTTTCACTCGAAGCAACTACCAGCGTGTCATAAGCGTGCAAGAGGATAAGATCGGCGCCGAATTCAACTGCCTGCGCAAGCGCAAACGAAAAAGCTTTCTCGTTGGCAGGAATCTCAGCGGCAAATAGGATGGTGACGGGTTTGCTCCAACCCGACTTCAATAATGCGGCCATGGCAACCTCCTGAGAGGCTCATTTTAACTATCGCAGATTGTCTCTTCTGCGACGGTGTTCTGTCGCACAACGCGACGTGATCTAACTCACTCAAATGCGGTCCGCTATCTCGTGGCTCGTCGAGTCTGCAACTCCGTTAGTGCCGCCCAACAACTCACCCTTGCACGCGCCGCCTTCCGTTGCCTGATTGTGTTCCGATCCCCGATTTTTGTCCAGTAGATCGGCCGCTCCGGCGAAGCTGCTCCTAGCTTCGAGTGATCCCAATCACATCCAAAGACCCCCAAATCCTGATCTTCTGAATGCGAATCGTGGCCCTCCTGAGAAGAATCCTCCGGTTGAGGCGCTGCCTTATCCTTCGGCAGCATTTGGGTTTTCTTCAACCGTTTCTTCTCTCTCCCGGCCGGTGAACCTGTTTCCCCGCCCGGTGCGACCCGATTCTATTGGAGGCCTTATGCAAACCATGATGCAAAACATTCCCGCCCGCGGCGGCATCGACTACGACGAATCCCCTTTCCTGGCCATCTGGGAAGTCACACAGTCCTGTGACCTGGCCTGCAAGCACTGCCGCGCAGCCGCCCAGCCCATCGCCCACCCTGACCAGCTCTCCCACGAAGAGAGCAAGAACCTCATCGACCAGATCGCCGACATGCACATCCCCATCTTCGTCTTTACCGGCGGCGACCCGCTCAAGCGGCCCGATGTCTACGACCTCATCCGCTACGGAGCCTCAAAAGGCGTTCAAATAGCCCTCACCCCCAGCGCCACGCCCCTGCTCAACCGCGAAGCCATCTTCAAGCTCAAAGAGGCCGGCCTGGTCCGCCTCGGTATCTCCCTTGACGGCTCAACCCCCGAGATTCACGACAACTTCCGCGGACTACCCGGCGCTTATGCCCGCACCATCCAGGCCATCGAGTGGGCCGGCGAGGCCGGCATTCCCATCCAGGTACACACCACCATCAGCCGCCACAACGCCCACGACCTCGACAACCTCTGCAATCTTTTCGAGAAGTTGAACATCGTTATGTGGAACGTATTCTTCCTGGTTCCCGTTGGCCGCGGCCAGCTCGACGACTTGCTCAGCGGCGAAGATTTCGAGCGCGTCTTCGGCAAGATTTACGAGCTATCGCAGCGCGCCAACTTCCAGATCAAGACCACCGAGGGCATGCACTACCGCCGCTACCTGCTCCAGCACAATTTAGAGGAGCGCAAAATGGGCCACGGACATCTCGGTGCGGCCCATCCTGGTTCCAACCCCGCGCCCGCCGCCTACAATCCCGGCACCCCCACTACCGACGTCGCAACCCGCAACCACAGTTGGGCCACCCGCCGCGTCAACGACGGCAAGGGCTTTATGTTCATCTCCCATACCGGCAACGTCTATCCGAGCGGATTCCTGCCCATCCACGCCGGCAATATTCGCGAAACTCCGCTGGCCGACATCTACCGCAACGCGCCCATCTTCAAAGCCCTGCGCGATACCAAGCAGTTAGAGGGCAAGTGCGGCGCATGCGAGTTCAAGGAGATTTGCGGCGGCAGCCGCGCCCGCGCCTACGCCCTAACCGGCGACCCGCTGGCCCAGGAACCCTGCTGCATCTACCAGCCCAAGAACTGGGACCCGGAACTCGAGCAGAAAGCCGAGTCGTTCAAGCAATGGGCCCCCGCAGAGAACCTGGTAACGCTGTAAACAAATTCCGTCCCCCGGAACGCCTCAGGCCCGAATCCCATCAGGGATTCGGGTTTGGCTATTTGCGCAGACATTGATGGGGCCGAACCCACGGACGCCAGGTAGACTACTTCGTTGCCGCTCTTCTAGGAAGGTTCCAACGTAACCACTCTGTTTGGTGGTCTTGGTTGATATCGTGGATGTTATTTCTATCTATCCACTGCCACCTGAAATGAGAACGGAGTAGTTTTTGCTTCCATATTGGATTCCATTCAGAATTCCGATTGCACTGCGCCCATGCATAGAGGTCAGCTAATTGGAGAGCAGGCGCAAATCGCATATCGGACTCGGCGCGATGCGTGACCTTATTAAGAAGAAATGCCGTCTTAGTGGCTTCCTTGTTTTGCAAGAGGTGACAAAGATGGCCGTAGAACGGCTCTCCTTGGTCAAAGAAGAGGTGGCATTCGTTGCAGGCGGCTTGGTCTTCCGACCAGAGAAGCACCTCTCCTAGTGCTTGCCGCAAACAGGCTTCATTCGCATTCTTGCTTGCGGTCGGTTCTTGCTTGGCCCTCTCAACAAAATCCTTCAAGACGATCGAGACAACAAAAGGAAGAAGGCCAAATTTACCAGGGATATCTCCAATTGTCGCTCGCGCACAGTGCTTACATGCTACGCGAACGCAATCCCGCAGGAAGCGATCAGAGTGATCTACTTTCCAGCCCTCGTATATCCCTTTCCTGCTTACTGCGTCGGTAGTGTGAAGGTGGTCAGTACCGTGCTTATCCAGGATGCGTTTCCAATCCCTTTCGAATGGCTTCCATTCGTCATCTATGCCGGACACAACAGCAAGAGATATCACATCGTAAACACGGCTATCGGCCTGATTGCCGCCATCGAAGAAACTCTTTAAGACCACAAGCACTGTCCCTTCCGGCGTCGCGTCTCACTCCCACCGAAAAATCTTCGCCGAAAGCGCCGTAAACAGCAAAAAAAACCCAGCCAGCGCACCCACATCCCCAAGGTGTGCCAACCATGGGTCGCCCACCCACATGCCCTGCAGCAGGTTAACCGCATAAGTCATCGGCGATGCATGCGCCAGCGCGCGAAGCATGGGCGGGAACGACGCGACCGGCATAAACAACCCGGATATCCCGACCATCGGATACAAAACAATCGCTCCTATCGGTTGCGCAAACCGCGCCGTGGGAACGATGCTGGCGATCACAAAACCAATCGACAAAAGACTCAAGGTGCTGATTGCCAGCGCAAGGATGAAAGAAACTATCGGAGGGTGGACGCCCGGCGGTATGTATCGCTTGCCGGCCAGAAACATCAGCAGCAGCGACGCCGCCGTCAGCATCAGCTTCACCAGCACGTGCGCGCTCAAAATGGTTTGCGGCCGCAGCGGCGTAGCTCGCAGACGCTTCAGTATGCCGCCCTCGCGATAGATTGAGATGATGGTCACCAGTGAAAGCACCGTGGTGATCACAATCAGAATCGTCGCCATTACGGGCAGTCCAACCCGCGCAAAATTGCTCATCGATGGCGCCGGCGCGCGGGAGTTAATCATCCGGCCAGCCACTACAAACACCAGCACCGGAACAAGTATCGTCCCGATCGCCCCCATCGGCTCGCGCAGAAAGATCTTGGTTTCAATCCACGTCAGTTTCAGCAGTCCACGCAGCATCGTAACTCTTCCTATTCGCGAATTGAACGCCCGGTCAGCTTGAGAAAAACGTCCTCAAGGTTAGGCAGAATGGCGCGAAAATCAGTCACTCGCACACGATTCTCCGACACGCAGTGAATCACTTCCGTCACCAGTTCGCCGCGTCCGTAGATCGTAAGTCGATTCCCACTGCGCTCCACGCTTTCCACTCCCGGAATCGTCTTGAAGCATTCCGCCGTGCCTGTATCGCCGACTTCAATCACAACAGTCCGCTCAGGGCAGTGCCGCAGCACCAGGTTCGCCGGCGTATCAATGTCGATAATGCGCCCGTGCTCCATAATCGCCACTCGGTCGCACAGTCTTTCAGCCTCTTCCATCAAGTGCGTCGTCAAAAAAACCGTCTTGCCGCGTTCGCGAATTCCGCGCACCAGGTCCCAGATGGCGTGACGCGCCTGCGGATCGAGCCCGGTGGTCAGCTCGTCAAGAAACACCACCTCAGGATCGTTGATGAGCGCCAGCGCGATAAACAGCCGCTGCTTCTGCCCGCCTGAGAGATTCATGAACCAGGCATTGCGCTTGTCTGTCAGGCCGAGTTGCTCCAGCAACCGATCGCCATCGACGCTCTTCTTTTGATAGAGCGACGCCCACAGGTCCACCGCCTCCCACACCTTGATGCGCTTCTGCAACTGCGCCTGCTGCAACTGCACGCCGATGCGGTTCTGCAGTATATAAACGTCGCGGAAGGGGTCGAGCCCCAAGACTGCAATAGACCCGCCATCGGGCTTCCGCAATCCCTCAATGCACTCCATTGTGGTAGTTTTTCCAGCGCCGTTCGGCCCAATCAGGCCGAAGATCTCACCCTCGTTTACATCAAACGAGGCCTCTGCCACAGCCACCGTGCTGCCGTAGCTCTTGCGGACTCCGGATACCTGAATGACCTGGCGCATCGTGTTTGCGGGAAGAGCAAAAAATCAACGAGACTGATGCGAAGTGTAAATCAATGCCCCTCCGCGCCCGCGTCCACTTTCCCCCTGAACCGGCTGTACACAAACACCACGTAGCTGACCGCCAGCGCCATTCCAAACAGCCACCACGCCAGGCCCACCGCCAGAGTATGCGGCCCGCTGATCGCTCGAGCAAGCGTAATGTCGTTTGCCGCGCCCGTCGTCGCCGGCAGCAGAGTGGGATAAAGCGCCCAGCACGCCCCCGCCAGCATGAAGAACAAATACAAGCACGAAGCCAGAAAGGCCTTCAGCGCCGCGCCCTTTCGCGTCCACAATAGAATCGCAATCAGCGACACCACCACTCCCGCCGGCACAATGTACGTGAACGGGTAGTGGTTGTAGTTGTCCAGCCCCGCAGGCCTCACCGCGATGGTCGCAATCAGGCTCACCACGGTAAGCACCAGCAGCGCCGCCCAAAGCGGCTTCACGAGGCTCCGCGCCCGCTGCTCCAGATCGCCTTCAGTTTTCAGAATCAGCCACAGCGCCCCATGCAGCGTAAGCGCCACCAGCGCCACCAACCCGCCAATCACCGTATACCAGTCCAGAATTCCCGGCGCTGGCCCCGGCATCCAGTTAGTCCACAGCGGCAAAAAGAAATACCCGCTCGCCTGCAACGGCACACCGCGAATCACGTTGGCCAGCGCCGCGCCAAAGAAGATTGTCAGCAGCGCGCTTGACAGTCCAAAAACTCCATCCAGCAATGCCCGCCACACGCCCACGTCGATATGGTTGCGCAACTCAAGGCTTATTCCGCGCAGCATCAGCAGCCACAGCACAATCATCAGCGGCAAATAAAATCCGCTGAACGCCGACGCATACAGCAGCGGAAACGCAAAGTAGAGTGTCCCTCCGCCGGCCAGCAGCCAAACCTCGTTCCCGTCCCACACCGGACCAATGGTGCGCAGCGTCGTCGCGCGCTCCTGCTCATTCTGCGCCAGAAAAAGATGCAGCACGCCCACGCCCATGTCAAACCCATCCAGCACAACGTACCCGACAATCATCACCGCAACCAGCCAGAACCAGATGAATCCCATCATGCGTGCACCTCCCTCTCCGGCCCGACCGAAATCTCGCGATAAATCAGCACGATGAACAGCACCCCCAGCAGCAGGTACATCCCCATAAACCCCAGCAGCGTAAACAAGCCGTTGCTCGCCGAAACCATGTCGCTGTACCCCTCGCTCGTCCGCATCAATCCATAAATCAGCCACGGCTGCCGGCCCAGTTCCGCCGTCATCCATCCGGCAGTGTTAGCAATATATGGCAGCGGAAAACTCAACAGCAGCGCCCACAGCGCCCATCGCGCATTCGACAATTTGCCACGCCAAAGCAGAAGCGCGCACACCAGCATCAGCAGCACAAACCAGGTCCCCAGCCCAGCCATGATGTGGTAGCTGTAATACAGCAACGGCAGCGCCGTGGGCCACTGGTCATGCGGAATCTGGTCCAGCCCCTTCACCTCAGCCTTGGTGGTGCCGTAGATCAGAAAGCTAAGCACATCGTTCACCACCAGCGGATTGTCAATCTGCTTTGTCTCTTCATTAGGCTGGCCCATCAACACAATCGGCGCGCCAATCTCAGTCTTGAAGAGCCCTTCCATCGCGGCAATCGCCGCCGGCTGGTTGCGCGCTACATATTTGCCATGCAAATCGCCGGTCGGGAAAATAATCATCACCGTCGAAATCGCCCCGGCAATCACGCCCACCTTCAAAAAAATCTCGGCATACTCGTGCCGCCTGCCTTCAAGCAGATAAAACGCACCCACCGCAGCCATCACAAAAGAGCCTGTCACAACCGCACCAGTCATATTGTGCGCGTATTGCAGCAAGCCCCAGGGATTAAGCAGCAATTGCCAGAAACTCAGCACCTCAAAGTGTCCATCGGGCATTCGCTCATACGACACCGGGTGCTGCATCCACGCATCGGTAACAATAATGAAGAATCCAGATATCCACGAGCCCAGCCACACCATCACTGCCGAGAACCAGTGCATGGTTTTCGAGATCCGTTTCTCGCCATACAGAAACAGCCCAAGAAACGCCGACTCCAGAAAGAAGCTGAACACTCCCTCCATCGCCAGCGGCTGTCCAATCACTCCGCCCGAGAGCCGCGAAAACCGCGCCCAGTTGGTGCCAAATTCAAACTCCATGGGGATGCCCGTAACCACGCCAAACACAAAATTGATGGCGAAAATGCGGCCCCAGAAGCGTGCGGCCCGGTCCCACGTGGCATTGCCCGTGCGCAGCGCCACAGTTTTGAGAACCACAATCAACAGCCCCAGCCCCATCGTGAGCTGCGGAAACAGGTAGTGAAATGTAATGGTGAAAGCAAAATGAAGACGATGAATCAGTTCGGCGCTCAATGAGAGCCTCCTTACATACAACGTAGCCCGGCAAAACAAACAGGCCGGAACGCAGTTCGGGCCAGGGGAATCGCCTCAACCGGATCGCACCATAAGCAACTGCGCAATCTCATCCAAATGGTTCTGTTGCAAGCCGCCCGACTAGTGATATAGATCACATTCAATACATGCCCTGCGCATTGATTCTATTCCTGCAAGGCATTACCCCGGGACGATGCAACCCCTGACTCTTGCAAATCGATTCCCGAAATGTGTTTTCATGGTGAGGTCATGTCTCAGATTCGGATAGCCATCATCGGTGGGGGCATCGCAGGCCTGGCCGCTGCCTATGAACTCGAGAAAGCGCGCGCCGCCGGCGAGCCGGTCAGCTACACGCTCTTCGAGTCACGTCAGGTATTGGGCGGTGCGCTCGCGTCTGAAATCGTGAATGGCGCCGTCATTGAGAAAGGCCCCGACTCATTCATCACTGAGAAGCCCGCAGCCGCCGAACTGTGCCGCGAGCTCGGCCTCGGCGATCAGCTCATCCCCTCCAACGACTCCGCGCGCAAAACCTGGATACTCGTACACAACCGTCTCGTCCCGCTGCCTGACGGACTCATGTTCCTCATTCCCACCAAGCTGGTGCCCACCGCGCTCACCCGCCTCTTCAGCCTGCACACCAAGATTCGCATGGCTCTTGAGCTGCTGCACCCTCCCCGCCCCAGCGAGCAGGATGAGTCGGTTGCCGCGCTCGTAGAGCGCCACTTTGGCGCCGAAGCCGTCGACCGTCTCGCAGATCCGCTGCTCAGTGGAATCTACGGTGGCGATGCCGCCCAGCTCAGCGCCCAAACCGTCCTCCCGCGCCTCGTTGAAATGGAGCGCAAATATGGCTCGCTTACCCGCGGCATGCTGGCCGCGCATCAGCAGATGGCTGCCAAAGCAAAAGCCTCGTCCACAGAGTCAAAGCGCGGGGCGCCGCCTGCTATATTTACTGCCCTCCGCGGCGGCATGCAGCAAATGGTTGATGCCATCAACGCGCGCCTTCTTCCCGAGTCCATCAAGACCGGTACCATCGTCAACGCCATCCAGAAAACCGCCACCGGCTGGCGCATCACGGCGGGCTCCGGCTCTGAAGATTTCGATGCCGTCATCATGGCCTCTCCAGCCTGGGCTGCTGGCTCGCTGCTCCGCTCGGTCGATGCCGAACTTGGCGACGAGCTTTCCGCCATTCCATATTCTTCGTCAATCACCATCAACCTGGTGTACGACGAATCCAGGCTCGGCTCGCTGCCTGAAGGCTTTGGATTTCTGGTCCCCGCCAGCGAGCGCCGCTCCATGCTTGCGTGCACCTTTGTCCATCGCAAGTTTCTCGGTCGTACTCCACCAGGCAAAGCAGTCTTTCGCTGCTTCCTGGGCGGCATGAACAACGAATCACTCCTCGGCGAAACCGACGAGAAGCTGCTTGCCACCGTGCGCCGCGAGCTGACCGAAATTCTCGGCGCCAAGGTTATAAGCCGCAACGCCGAGCCCGAGCACATTCAGGTCACCCGCTGGCGTCGCGCCATGGCCCAGTACGCCGTTGGCCACAAAGACCGCATGGCTCGCATCAATTCGCGTCTCGCATCGCTCCCCGGCCTGCGTCTCGCCGGCAACGCCTACGACGGCATCGGCGTTCCCGACTGCATCCGCCTAGGCCGCAAAGCGGCACGGGAGCTTGCCGCGTTCCGTGCTGTGGCACAATCAGGGGCATTGGGTTAGATTCGAACTTGCTTTCTCTTGTTGATCGGGCGGACTCCGACGGTGAAGGCGCAGAACCGTCTCAATTCGTTGTTCGGTCGGGGTCAATCCTCCCGACCGGCAAGGTAAGAGGTTATGACGACACGACACTTATTTGCAGTGGCGTTATGCGTGGCGCTTCTCGGTTCAGGGGCTGACAGCGGAGGTGGACAGCGCCCTCCTGAAAGACCGTTCACGTTGGCTCACGTCTGGACTCTCGACGCAGTCTATACGGACCGGGAGCACGGCGTTACCTTCCGATACCCGCCTACATGGAAGGCTGAGACCGCGTGGGGTTACCATCCTCCGGCATTGACTGTATCTGGCACCGAACCAATCGCGGGATTCGAATACTCAGACTGGGGCTCGCCGGGCGGTCCATACTCGGGAACAAACCTGGAAGGTGTCGGGATCGTCTATTCGGCCGTGCCAGCCAGTAACTCTGCCCAGTGCGAGGAGAAGGCTGTCTCGATTTCCGGCGAGACCAATCATAGTTCGACGAGCTTCGGAGGCCAAACCTTTACCGTGTACGAAACTGGTTCGGCCGGCATGAATCAATACAACCAGGGTAATCTCTACGTAGCTTACGCAGTATCTACCTGCTACATCTTTGAGACCGGTACCGCAGGATCGGTATTAGACGAGGATTCAGGCGGAGGAAAGAAGCTGACGCAGAGGCAACTTCGATTCATCGATCAACGCCTCAGAGCAATCATGGGTTCCGTGCGACTATTGCCAGGCAGCAGCCATCAACACTGAGGGTTGCCACGGTTTCGACTCGCCAATCACCCGCCCGTATACTCGTCTTGAGAGCATGTCTACCGGCACGCAAACTTTTCTCTCCACCATCGTGGCCTCCACGCGTTCCATCGTATCCGCAAGCAAGATGTCCACTTCGCTTGCCGATCTCGAACGCCGCGCCACCCAGCACCATCCCCGCGGTTGGGCCGCAGCTCTACGCCGCCAGGCCGCGCTCGGCCCCGCAGTGATTGCCGAAGTAAAAAAGGCCTCGCCGTCAAAAGGCCTAATCCGCGCCGACTTCGATCCCGCATTCATCGCGCGCCGTTATCGCGCCGGCGGCGCAGCAGCTCTCTCAGTGCTGACCGACGAGCCCTACTTCCAGGGCAGCCTCCGTAACCTTGAGCTGGCCTCGGCCGCCGTGCCGCTCCCCTGCCTGCGCAAAGACTTCATCGTCGACGAGTACCAGATCGTCGAAGCCCGCGCCCACCGCGCCGACGCCATTCTGCTTATCGCCGCCGCGCTAACCAACGCCGAAATGAAACACCTTGCCGCTGTCGCCGAAGGCTTTTCGCTCGACGTGCTGGTCGAAGTCCACACCGCCGAAGAGCTCGACCGCGTACTCGACTCACTAGGCGAAACCGGCGCCCAGGCCATCGGCGTAAACAACCGCGACCTCAAGACCTTCGAGGTCACGTTGGAAACTTCATTAGCCCTCATCGATCGCATCCCCTCCACCGTCGTGCGCGTCACCGAGAGCGGCATCTCAACTGCGGCCCACATAGCTCGCCTGCGCAACGCCGGCTTCAACGCTTTCCTCATCGGCGAAAGCCTCATGCGCCAGCCCGACCCCGGCGCAGCCCTAAAAGACCTGCTCGCCCACGTACTCAAAACGCAATGAGCCTCTGGATCAAAATCTGCGGCAACACCACCCTCGCCGACGCGCAACTTGCGGCCGATGCGTCAGCAGACGCCGTAGGCTTCGTCTTCGCGCCCAGTCCGCGCCGCGTCACTCCTGCGAAAGTCGCCGCCATCATTCCTCACCTGCCCGCCAAGCTCGAAAAGATCGGCGTCTTCGTCGATGCATCGTTTGACGAGATCGCGTCAACGGTCGAAACCGCCGGCCTCACCGGTGTCCAGCTTCACTTCGAAGCGTCTCCCAAACTCTCCGCGCAAATCCGCGATCGCTTCGGGCCGCGCTTACACATTCTGGGTGTCGTGCGATTTAACGCTCCGCCTCAATTACCGGATTTGCGATTGGAAGACAACTCCGCTAGCGAAGCAGTCATACAGATAGCGGTTGAGAGCATGAAAGTTGCTGTGCCCTTCCGCGATCCTAATAGCGACGCGGTTCTGGTGGATGCATTCTCGCTGACGAAGCATGGTGGAACAGGTAAATCGTACGATTGGGGCCTCGCGGCTGCGACTCTCTTCAAGGTCACGGACAAGAACAAAATCGCTGCCGGCGGCCTCACATCCGCCAACGTCGCCGAAGCCATCACTATCCTTCACCCCTGGGGCGTGGACGTAGTCAGCGGCGTCGAATCCGCACCCGGCCGCAAAGACCCCGCCAAAGTCCGCGCCTTCATCGCCAACGCCCGCGCCGCCGCTGATCGCCGCTAGCACAGATTTTCTAGACGCCGTCGCGCCGCCGCGCAACAATGTTCGCAGAGGACGTCACAATGCCAAAGTCCCCAGACCCCGAGCGCCAGTTGGCATGCTTCATCGCCAAATTCACACCCGACGTAGCCGAACTCGCCGAAGCAATCCTCAACCAAATGCGCAAGCGCTATCCCACCGCCCTCGAGCTCGTTTACGATAACTACAACGCCCTCGCCATCGGCTTCAGCCCCACCGAGCGCGCCTCCGACGGCATCTTTTCCATCGCCCTTTATCCCAAGTGGGTCAGCCTTTTCTTCCTCCAGGGCGCAAGTCTCCCCGATCCCGCCAAACTTCTCAAAGGCAGCGGCAAAGTCGCCAAACACATCGTCCTGTCTAATCTGGCCATGCTCGACGATCCCGGCGTCAAAGCCCTCATGAATGCAGCCGTCGCCCGTGCCCGCGTTCCATTCGACCCCAAAGGCGCACACCGCCTCATCATCAAAGCAGTTTCAGCCAAGCAGCGCCCGCGCCGTCCCGCAGCCACCGCAGCTATCAAACGCAAACCTGCGAAGAAGGCCACCGCGTAGTCTTGTCCTTCCATTGCAACAAACACACAATCAACGCGGCCACTCAGTGTCGCGCGCTCACGCTTTCAGCAGACAAAATCGGCAGTAACTCCGAAGGTGCAGCTGCTTCGCCGCCAAACTCCCTGCCCATTTCCGCATCGCAAGCACCCGTAACCCGCGAAAGCACCGCCTCCAGCAGCGGAGTCACTTTCGCAAGTTGCCGCGCGCGAATCAGCATATTCCACAACCCCTCAAACCTCTTCCATCCCGAGGCATAGAAGAAGTGCTTAGCCTGGTGCTTCAGCGTGCCATGATGCAGCGACGCGCGCGCAATCGCGCCCCAGCGGTAGAACTCTTTGTAAGCCCAGTCGTACCCCGCCTTCAAGGCATCGGGCTTCAGCAGCGCCGGCTTGTACACCACGTGCCGCGTGTCATACAGGTTCCAATCGCGTGTCACAATGCGCCCCTCGTGCACCATTTGCGCGTGCAATCGCGTTCCCGGGTACGGCGTTTGAATATGAAATGTCGCCGTCGTAATACCGTGTTCGATTGCCCAGTCCACAGTGCGCTTGAAAACGTCGTCACCATCTTCATCCATCCCGAACACAAAACTGCCATTGATCATGATGCCCAGCGAGTGCAGCCTGTCAGCCACCGCCTTGTAATCGCGTCCCAGGTTCTGCCGCTTGTTGCTGCGCCGCAAATTCTCGGGCGCCAGCGTCTCAAAGCCAACAAAAATGCTGCGCAGCCCCGCCTCCGCCGCACGCTCAATCAAATCGCCGCGCAAAATCGAGTCCACTGTCGCTGCCCCCTGAAACAGCCGCCGCATTCCCTTCATGCCGCTGAACAGCGCCTCTGCAAAGCGCCGGTCGCCCAGCAAATGATCGTCAAGAAAGTACAAATGCCTTCCCGGCAACCGCGCAATCTCAGCCAACGCATCGTCAACCCGCTGCGTATAAAACCCACGCCCGCCCTGGAAGAAAGCATCTTTGTAGCAGAAGTCGCAATGTTGCGGGCAGCCGCGCGTCACCACAATCGAATTCGGCACCAGGTACCGGTTGCGCCTGATCAGGTCGCGGCGTATTGGTGGCACGCGCTCCAGCGATCGCCCTGACGTTGACGTGTAAACTCGCTCCGGTCGACCCGCGCGAAAGTCCTCAAGAAAAGTCGGAAACGTCTGCTCACCCGGCCCAAGAAAAATCGCATCCGCATGTTCCCTCGCTTCATCCGGCAACGAAGTCACGTGCAATCCGCCGAGGCATACAAATACTCCCTGGCCGCGATAGTGGTCCGCAATCTTGTAGGCCCGGTACGCATTGGTAATGTAGACCTGCACCACCACCAGGTCAGGTGCATCGTCAAGCGTTAGCCGCTCCACATGCTCATCCACAATCCTCGCTTCATCGTCGGGCGCAAGATACGCGGCCAGCGTTGCCAATCCCAGCGGCGGAAACAGCGAATACTTGATCGGCCGCCAATATGGCCCAGTCGCCTCGGTCAGCGCCGGCAAAATCAGCTTCACCTTAAGCGGGCGCCGAATTGGGGCTCGCCCACGCACTTCGCCCAATGCCACGGTTTGTAAACTTCCGGCCAGCGCGTCGCAGCTCATTGCACGCTCCCAGCCTGCTCTTCCACGCTCGTCGAAGCCGCCGCGGGCACTGTGCCAAACCGCCGCTCCCTATGTCCAAACTCGCGTACAGCCTCATCAAGATCAGCAGCGCCAAACTCCGGCCACATGCGGTCTGAGAAATAGAACTCGGCATAAGCGCACTCCCATAGCAAAAAGTCTGAGAGCCGTTTCTCTCCACCGGTTCTGATGAGCAAATCCACGTCGCCGCATTGCGCAGTCAGATCCTCGCTAATCAGGCGTTCAATTACCTCCGGCGCATCGGGTCGATTCGCAATCAACCTATCGGCCGCCACCAGCGCTCCTGCCGCAGCGCGCGCAATCGCCTCGCGCGCAGAGTAGTCAATTGCCACGCGCAGCGTTAGCCGCTCTCCGCCCGCGGTAGCTGCTTCGGTATTCGTAATCGCGCGCTGCAGAATGCCGGGAATGCGATCAAGCCGGCCAATCGCCTCCAGCCGCACGCCCTGGTCGCGCAGCCGCGCACACTCAATCCGCAAATAGGCCGCAATCAACCCCATCAGGCTGCGAACCTCGCTCGGCGGCCGCCGCCAGTTGTCCGCTGAAAATGCGTAAACCGTCAAAGTGCCAATCTCAAGTTCCGCAGCCCGCTCCACGACGCGCCGCACCGCCGCCACTCCCGCGCGATGTCCGGCCACACGCGGCAATCCCCGACGCTTCGCCCAGCGCCCGTTCCCATCCATAATGATGGCCACATGAAGCCCTTTCCTCTCTTCAAATGCCATTGGCCCTCCAACCCGTTTTTTACTTTGTACTACAAAGTTTGCGCGCATAAGAATACTTTGCGGCGCAAAGTTCCCATCCAAAAAATTTTCTACGCCCGCGTCACCGCCAGGTGTCCCGCCACCCTCGCCTCGTCCTTCGCGCCCCGGGCCGCGTCGCGAATCACCTGCTCCAAGGTCTCCAGATACTCCACGTACCGAGCCCGCCCTGACGCCGTAATCCTGCAGATTGTCAGCGGCCGGTTGTGGTCGTGCTTCTTCACAATCTCAACCAGCTTGCCCTTCTCCAGCACCTGCAGGTGCCGGTTCAGATTCCCGTCGGTCAGCGCGCAGAGCTGCTTTAAATCTCCAAACGCCAGCCCCTTCGGATTCGTTACCAGCGACGTCAAAACGCTCAGCCGCGCGCGCTCGTGAATCACGCGGTCCAATCCCTCATATGCAAAACGGCCCTCATGCGCGAATGGCGCCTCGCCGCCGCGTTCGTTCTTCGCTGCCTTAGCACTCATCGCCGTCCGCCTCCTGTTCAGATTCCTGGCCGAAGTAGAGAATCCCCGCCACCAGCAACTGCCCGCCGCCAAACGCCACGCCCATTGCCCATGGTGAAAACGCCCGCGCATCTCCCAGCGCAACACACACAAGCCCCGTCGCCAGGTACCACACGCCGGCAGCCAGCATCGGCCGCGGCAAAAACCTGCACGACGAAAACACGCCCAGGCTGAAAATCACCTGCCACAACCCCGGCAGCACCCAAAGCCCGGCCGGCCCTGACCGCATCAACGCCACGGTCAGAAGCGCGCCCGCGATCCCCGCCGGCAAAAACTGCTCCACCGCCATGCGAATCATCTCGTCGGCCATGCCCGAGTGCACCCGTTGCGCGCGGTTCACGGTCTGCACCGCAATCAGCGCCCCTGAAAGCACCGCCGTCGTCATCCATATCCCCAGGTACACCGCAACATGATTAGCCGCGTCCGGCAGCCACACCGCTTGCGCCACCGCCGCCGCCATCGCCAGCAGTCCGGTAGTAGCCAGCGTAGCCGCGCCGTAGCCACGAAACTCCGTCGCCCGCGCCACCTGCCGGCGAATGCTGCTGATCTCACCCAACGCCCGGTCAAGCTCTCTCATACGCAACTCACTTTGCATTGCAAAGTAGACCAACCCGCCGCCCTTGTCAAGTGGAAACACCGAATGCTCATGAAAAACGGCCTCTAGTACACTGAAGAGTCCGCCAATTTGCGGGCGACA
>Ga0265338_10001604_pt1 | contig 36305 bp, 33 predicted proteins | sample 42126metaG_FD_193579 | JGI IMG/M metagenome (GOLD analysis project Ga0265338, IMG submission 193579) | Rhizosphere microbial communities from Carex aquatilis grown in University of Washington, Seatle, WA, United States - 4-21-26 metaG | ecosystem: Host-associated > Plants > Roots > Rhizosphere... | reverse complement strand
TTATATCTCGACGAAAAAATCCGATGGAACCATCTCGCCGCGTTTGTCTGCATCCTGGCGGCGGTTGCCTTCACCTTCCTGCCGAAGGAATGAAATCAGTCGAGGGTCGAAGGACGAGGGTCGAGGGCAAGAAACGCCGCGAAACGGCTGAACGCAGCTTTCGACCCTCGACTCTCGACAAGGTCATGGCGTTTTGTTTTATTGGCCGCGCCCGATGAGACAATTTTACGCCATCGTCCTGCTCGCCTTTTTATGCGCGGGTTTCTCGTCAGTGGCCAGAGCGCAGGAACAGCCGTCCTGGGTCGTGCAATCGCTCAGCCAGGTCATTAGCAATGCGCCCGAAGGCCACGTGGACATTTGGGGCACCAACATGGCACGCGGGACCAATGTCTTCGTCCAATACGGAGCGGCGACGCTCATCGCGGACAGCGCCACGGTGAACCAGCAAACGGGTGATGTGCTGGCTGACGGCCATGTGCGCATCGAGGAAGGCGATCAGGTCTGGGTGGGTGAACATATCCGTTACAATTTCAAGACCCACCAGATGCAGAGCGAACAGTTTCGCACCGGCAAACCGCCCGCCTTCGCCGATGGCCAGCAATTGGAAGGCGACATCACCAATAAAACCTATCAGGCGCGCCATGCCTACGTTACCACTGACGATGTCAGCGATCCGGAAATTCGTGTCCGGTCCAGCCACATAAAAATTGTTCCGGGAAAATACATCGAAATGTGGAATGCCGTGCTTTTTGTGGACGGGGTGCCGACATTTTACTTTCCCTATTACCGGCGCGAGCTGGGGCCGCACGCGAACAACTTCAATTTCCTTCCCGGTTACCGCACCAGTTACGGGCCGTTTTTGCTCAACACGTACACCTGGTATCTCAACGACATGTTGGACGGCAAGATGCATCTGGACTACCGCGAGAAGCGGGGATTAGGCGTGGGGCCGGACCTGAATCTGCACCTCGGCCAGTGGGGCAATGCGACGTTCAAATATTATTATCTGCATGACGAGCGGCCGGATACCAGCACGAACGGCACGCCCTGGACCGGCGGGATTCCCGAGGACCGGGAGCGTTACTACCTGGGTTACCAAGCAACACCGGCCACCAACCTGAACTTGAAGGCGCTGGTGAATTACCAGACCGATCCGCTCGTACTGCATGATTATTTCGAGGGCGCCTATCGCGATAATCCGCAGCCCAACACGTTCATCGAGGTCAACAAATATTGGAACAACTGGAGTCTGGATGCGGAAACCACCCCACAGTTGAATGACTTTTTCAATCAGGTCGAACGTTTGCCCGACGTGCGCCTCACCGGCTATCGCCAGCAGGTTTTCAACACGCCATTTTATTATGATAGCGAAAGTTCGGCAGGTTATTACAAGATGTTTTTTGCGGAAACCAACGGCGCGTTGCCGCCGCCGGCGTATTCCGCCTCCCGGGCCGATTCCTTTCATCAATTGCTGCTGCCCGAAACATTTTTCGGCTGGTTGAATGTCACGCCGCGCGCCGGCGGGCGCTTTACTTACTACAGCGAGGAGACCGGCCCGGGCGGCACGAACAGCGAAGCCTATCGCCGCGTGTTCAACACCGGGGTGGAAACCTCGTTCAAGGCTTCCCAGCTCTGGCCGGACGCGACCAATTCCCTGCTGGCCGTCAACGGCCTGCGCCACATCATCGAGCCGTCGGTGAACTATGCCTACGTGCCGACGCCCACGACCCAGCCGCCGCAACTGCCGCAATTCGATTCCGCGCTGCCCAGCCTGCAGTTGTTGCCGATCCAGTTTCCCGATTACAACAACATTGATTCCATCGACAGCGAGAACGTCATCCGTTTCGGCCTGCGGAACACGTTGCAGACCCTGCGCAATGGACAGCTCGACAATCTGCTGGATTGGAATCTGACGCTGGACTGGCGGCTCACGCCCGGCCAGTATCCGACCAATCTCGACGAACCGTTCAGCCCGCAGGCGACGTTCAGCGATCTTTACTCCGCCGTCACCTTCAAACCGCGCTCATGGATGGTGGTGGATTCGCAAACCCGCTTTGACGTCAACCATGGCAATTTGAATCTGGCGTTCGATCAAATCACTTTTGCTCCGAACGAACGGTGGAGCTGGGGGATCGGCTATTGGTATTTGCGCAGCGGTTTTGATGGCTTCACGGAACCCAACAATTACATCACCAGCACGTATTTCTACCGGCTCAACGACAACTGGGGATTGCGCATGCGCCATGATTACAACGTCGTGGACGGCCGGTTGCAGGAACAAAATTACACGGTCTATCGCGACATGCGGAGCTGGACCAGCGCGCTGACCTTCCGGGTGATTGACAACACCAGCGGTCCGACGGATTTCACGGTGGCCTTCACCTTCTCGCTCAAAGCCCGGCCCAAGGTTCACGTGGGCGACGATACCGTCCAGCCCTATCACCTCGTCGGGGAATAGCCCCTCCCGGCTGCCGGTCAGAGCGGCGGCAAAAACGCCGGCAGGGACAGGATGAACATCGAGCCTTTGCCGGGATCGCTTTGCACTCGGATCCCGCCGCGATGTTCCAAAACGATGCGATGGCTGATGGCCAGCCCCAGGCCCGTGCCGTTGCGCTTGGTCGTGAAAAACGGCTCGAACAATCTTGCCAGATTTTCCGGGGTAATTCCCACTCCGGTGTCCTGGATGTTGATCTGCAATTGGGGGCCGCCCTGGCCGTCTTTCATCATCGCGGTTTCCACGGTCAATACACCGTTGGTGCCCATCGCTTCCAGCGCGTTGATGAGGAGATTCATGAATGCCTGCTGCAATTGCGCTTCGTCGCCCCGCACGGTGTCGGCTTCGGCCCGGTACTGGCGCTGCAACGAAATCAATTTTCCATTGATTTGATGCTGCATCAGGCGCAGCGAATGATCCAGCACCTCATGCACGCATACGGTGGCGAAGGCGCCGCGGTTGGGCGCGGCAAACCGCAGCATCTGGGTCACGAGGCCGTTGATGCGGGCCAGTTCACGCCCGACGATCTCGGTCAATTCAGTGTCCTGGCCTTTTTGCGCCAGCACGTCCACAAAAGTCTTGATGGCCACCATGCCGTTCTTGATTTCGTGCGCCATGCCGGCCGAGATCGTGCCCAGCCCGGCCAGCCGGTCGAGCCGCCGGAGGTTTTGTTCAAAGACCGGCGCGGAAGTCAGGCTGTTCAAAACGACGACCGTTTCCGCCATGCCGCCGGTTTTCACCGGCAGGATGCTGGCGCGCAGGCCGGACGAATGGCCGAGGGGGATTTCCCGGTTTAAAACCGGTTTGCCGCTTTTGGCCGCCTGCCGGATCAGCCGGGCGAGCGGCGCGGGCAGCGCGCTCAACGGCGCGTTGTGCAGCCGTTCTTCGGTGCGGTGCAGATGGCCGGCGGCTTCCGGGGTGCAGGCCACGATGCGCTGGCGTGCGCCCACCACCAGGATGCCGCAGGCAAAACATTCCTGGAGCAGACTCGCAGGGTTGCCGTCCAAAAGTCCGCCGGCCTTGTCGCCCGGTTTTTTTGATGACATTGAATGCTCGGTCGTTCGGTTGCTAAATCTTCCCGCCGCCGCTGCTTGAAAAGCGCCCTCTATCTCGCGCGATTCTAAGCCGGGCGTTGGCCTCAAGTCAGCAAAAAAACAATGCGCATCCTGATTTGCGTCTGCCGGCGTCGCCCGGGGCGTTTTGTTTTGCGGCTGGCATTTGCATCGCGTCCGGTTATGCTATGCTCGCCGATGAAAAAAACTTTCGATCGCATTGATTCCGTCATTGCCGACCTGCGCAAGGGCAAAATGGTCATCGTTGTGGACGACGCCGACCGTGAAAATGAAGGGGATCTGGTCATGGCCGGACAATTTGCCACGCCGGCCGCCGTGAATTTCATGGCCAAATTCGGCCGGGGACTGATTTGTGTGCCGACGACGTCCGAACGGTTGCAACAACTGGGCATTGAGCGCATGGTGCGCCAGAACCGGGAAAGTTTTCGCACCGATTTTCAGGTGAGCGTCGATGCCGCGCGCGGCATTACCACCGGCATCAGCGCCGCCGACCGGGCCAAAACCATCCAGATCGTGGCATCGCCGACCGCGGTGCCGGAGGATCTAGTCCAGCCGGGACATGTGTTTCCGCTGCGGGCGCGTCCCGGCGGGGTGCTCCAGCGCGCCGGCCACACGGAAGCGGCGATGGACCTGGTCACACTGGCGGAATGCCGGTCTGTCGGCGTCCTCTGCGAAATCATGAACGACAACGGCACGATGGCCCGCCTGCCGCAACTGTTGAAGTTCGCCAAAAAACACCGATTGAAAATCTGCACCATTGCCGACCTGATTGAATACCGCCGCACGCGGGAAAAACTGGTGGAGCACGTCGAGGTGGTGAAGATGCCAACCGAGCATGGCGATTTTGATTTGCATCTCTATCGTTCCAAGATTGACGGCCAGCATCATCTGGCGCTAGTGCATGGTGACGTGGCCGGGCGGCAAAAAGTCCTCGTGCGGGTGCATAGCGAATGCCTGACCGGGGATGTGTTCGGCTCGCGGCGTTGCGATTGCGGACCGCAACTGCACCAGGCCATGCGGCAGGTCGCCGCGGCCGGCCACGGCGTGATCGTCTATATGCGGCAGGAAGGCCGGGGCATCGGCCTCGCGCCCAAAATCAAGGCCTACAAATTGCAGGAACAGGGTTACGACACGGTGGAGGCCAATCAGAAACTCGGTTTCGAAATGGACCTGCGCGAATACGGTCTGGGCGCGCAAATCCTCGTGGACCTGGGCATCAAGACCATCCGGTTGCTGACGAACAATCCCAGGAAGATCGTCGGCCTGGAGGGCTATGGACTGAAAATTGTCGAGCAGGTGCCGATCCGTGTAAAACCCAATCCGCACAACGAAAAGTATTTGAAGGCCAAACGCGAGAAGATGGGGCATCTCCTTTGACCCGCAGATTTCGAAAAACTTCCAGGTCGTCCCAGTAGGAATTGCCGGAACAAACTTGATTTCTGTTCGTCCTACATCGGATGTCAGCAAATTTTTTTCGGCTCGAAACAAAACCCCTCCCGTGCGCGATTCCAGCCTCGGATTTCGCTCCTCGCCATTCTGATCGGGCGCCGGGGGACTGCATCCATCGGCTCGGATATGGGGTGAACACCCCATATCACCTGCGCGCTTCCCACACTTATGTTTTGAAACGGGATTGAGCCGATCCGCCTGAAATGAGGTTGAAAGTGAACGTTTATAGCCGTGGCGTGAGATTCGGCCGGCTTGTTCCCGTTGCCAAAAAAGGGTGTTGAAATAACAAAATCAGCAGAGCCTGCCTGGGTGGGCTGGCTAATTATTGTGACGAATTAAGCAAAATAAGTATTAACCTTAAAAGATATGAAAATACAAAAGATAATCTTATTAGTTGCGCCGGTGCTGTTGGGCGTGTGCCTGATGGGGCTGGGCCTGACGCCGGCCCAGGCCGAACCGGAAAAGAAAACAGACCAGAAGGCGGCACCGAAGAAACTCACCGGGGCCGAGTTGTACGCCATCAATTGCAATCGCTGCCATCCGGAGCGCTACGCCACCGAATTCACCACCGCGCAGTGGCAGACCATCATGCTGCACATGCGGGTGCGGGCCAACCTCCCCGCGGCGCAGGCCAAGGAGATCCTGAAGTTCCTCAAGGAAGACGCCGGAAACTGAATCAATCCCCAAAATTTTACCCATGAAAATATCTTCCTTCATTTTAAGTATGACGCTGGCGGGTGGTGTATTGGGCGTGGCCCTGACTCCCCGTGCGGCGGCCATGATCAGTGATGAGGACTTCAATGCGCTGAAAAGCGCGGTCACCAACCAGGACTCGAGGATCGGGCAGCTTGAAAAACTGCACGAACAGGACCAGCAGACCCACCAGCAGGATCAGCAGACGATTCAGCAATTGCAGCAGCGGCTGGGTGAAACCCAGACGTTGGCCACCAATGCGGAACAGAAGGCCGAGGAAACGGCGGCCAAAATCCAGCCCGCGGGTCCCCTGATGAATGCGTTGCACAATTTTACGATGGTGGGTGATGCCGAGGTTCAATTCGGCCAGGCCAAGGGCCAGCACGGCACTTTTACGCTGGCGGATTTTGCGCCAATCTTCCTGTTTCGCGCGAATGAAAACATTCTGTTTGAAGCCGGCTTTGACGTCGTGCTGCAGAACAACACCGATCCCACAACCGGCAACCCCAATGGCGGCAGCTCAACTTCGGTCAGCATGAGTTTCGGCCAGCTGGATTACTTCCTCAACGATTATGTGACGGTTGTGGCCGGGTACATGGTATTGCCGCTGGGGACCTATTCCGAACGCGCGGCGGGCTGGCTCAACAAGATCCCGGATGATCCGTTGGCGGTCGATTTCCTGCCGGGTGCCGGTGCCGGTGCCCAACTACGGGGCGCCGTGCCGGTGGGGATATCGGGACAAATGCTCACCTATGCTGTTTATGGTGTGAATGGACCCTCGTCCATCGACGGGACTGCCAACGCCACGGCGCTGGATTTGGGTGGTAATGTGGGCGATTCGCCGAATCTGAATGGCAACCCCAGCGGGGGCGGACGCATCGGATGGTTTTACCCCTGGAAGCCTCATTATGATGTTGAACTGGGTGTGTCCGGTCAGACCGGCACCTGGTCGGGAAATTATCTGTGGTCAGCGCTGGTGGTGGATGCCTCCGTTCACATCAGTCCTTATGTCGAAGTGAAAGGTGAATATATCAACACCTGGCAGCAAACGGCCAACGTCGGAAACATACAACCGGGGGGTTGGTGGGTTCAGGCGGGTTATAAACTGGCGGGCCTGAATCTGGATGCGCCCATCGTGAACGACGTTGAACTGGTCGGGCGCTATGACACGGCGAATGACGCGATGGGATCGACCACCGAACGCACGACAGCGGGTTTTGTCTATTACTTCACGAACACTTTGCTGTTGGAAGGTGATTACGAATGGCTGGCCAACCGTGGTCTCAATGCCAATGGGTTGCCCTCCAGCCAGTTTGTAGTTCAGCTTTCCTATGGATTCTAAATCAATTAAAATATCACTTATGCGAACAAACAATAAATTTACGGTGTTCCTCCTGGGCGCAGCTGCGCTCGTGCTTTTGGGCGCGGGCGTCGTACGCGCTGAAGACCAGCTCGATGCGGAGACCAAGGCGCGCATCGACCGGTTTGAAAAAGGCCCGGCCAGTGTCGATGTCTCCAAATATCCGCAGGACATCCAGGACAATTACGCCATCTTCAGCCAGAAATGCACGCAGTGTCACAAGCTGAGCCGCCCCGTCAATTGCGACTATGTGCTGCCCGATGAGTGGTCCCGTTATGTGAAGCGGATGATGCGCAAGCCCGGTTCCGGCATTGACAGTGGCGACGGCAAGAAAATTTACGAGTTCCTCGTGTATGATTCCAGCATCCGCAAAAAAGCCCTGCTGGAGGACAAGCTCGGCAAACTGAGTGCCGATGACAAGGCCGCCGCGGAGGCGAAGATCAAGGAAGTGCACGACAAGTACGACAAATAATGGTTGCGTATCGGGCGCCTGTCATGGTGCATGTGGGCGATGCCACTCATGAACGACGGACTAAAATCCACCCTTGTCCAGCCCGCGACGGCGGAACCGACTGCAGCGCGTTCGACAGTGCCGGTTTGGATTTTTCTCCTGACCTTCCTGTTGCTGTTTCTCGGCACGGTCTATTTTGACCGTTATAGCGGGTGGTTCAATCGGCAGGTTTACGCCCCGTACACCTCCGGCGACCAGTTGGCGTCGTATCAGCCGCGGTCCGGCGCCGCGGCATTGCTGGCCCATGGCCGGGTGGCTTACGAAACTGCGTGCGGGGTCTGCCACGGCACCGACGGTCTGGGCAAACCCGGGCAGGCACCTCCGCTGGCCGGCTCGGAATGGGTGGCCAAGGATATTTCAGGGCTGGCGCGCATTCCACTGGCCGGACTCAATGGTACGATTCAAGTCGGGGGTCACGAATGGAGCCTGTCCATGGCCCCCATGGGCGCCGGATTATCCGATGCCGATCTCGCCTCCGTGTTGACCTACATCCGTCAGTCCTGGGGCAATAAATATGGCGCGGCGTCCGCCGATGAAGTGAAAAGCGTGCGCGCGGCCATCAACGGCAACGCCCCCTCGGCGGCGGAGCTGGCCAAAATGACGCCGTTGGAACGCGGCCACGCCGTTTTTCAAAAGTACGGCTGTTTTCAATGCCACGGTCAGGATGCCAAGGGCGGGGTGGCCAATCCGAATGCCAAGACGGCAGAACAGGTTCCCAGCCTGATTTACGTGGCCGATGGTTATACCAGGGAGGAACTGATTAATTTCATCAAGCGTGGCGAGCGTGTCATTCCCAAGCTGAATCCCACCGGCCCCGAGCCGCCGCATTTTATGCCCAAATGGGGCCCGGTTATCAAGGATGCGGAGCTGGACGATCTCGCCGCCTATCTGTTGAGCTTGAAACCCAAAGGGGACAACCTGGGTTTTTGACCCGGTGATTCAGTTCCACGGCAAAGCCAGCCGGCCGGCTGGCGGCGGCAAATTATCATATTCTCAATCCTGCTAGGCTGTGATTTAATCCTTCGCGATGTTGCGCAAGAATCCGGAATCCAAAACCAAGACCGCCAGCGGAACCTTCGCCATTGTGGCCTCGCGTTACAACGCGCGTTACGTGGATGCGATGTTACGCGCGGCCAAGGCGGAGTTGTGGCAGGCCGAAGTTTCCCGGATCCAAATTGTCCGGGTGCCGGGCGCCTATGAAATTCCCGTTGTGACCAAGCGGTTGGCGCGGACCCTGCCCGGTTTATCCGCCATCATTTGTCTCGGCGTGATCATTCGCGGCGAGACGGTGCACGCGGCCCACATCGGCGAGGCGGTCAGCCGCGCCCTGATGGAAATACAGCTCGCGCACGAAATCCCGGTCATTCACGAAGTGCTGCTGCTGGAAAACGAAACGCAGGCGCAGGCCCGATGCCTCGATTCCCGGAGCAATCGGGGAACTGAAGCGGCCCAGACGGCGCTGGCCATGGTCCACATCATGGAAAGTTTGCTGCGGTGATACGGACCGCCGGCCGGCTGGCGCCGGTTCGATGCAAGGTGGCTGATTGGAACGCAAACGATTAGCTGCCGTCAATAATACTGGAGGGCTCATGAGGGCGCGTGAAATTTTTCACAAGGGCTTGCCCACGATTAGGCCGGATGATAAAATCCACACGCTTTTTGAATTCTATAAAATGAAAGCACTCAAGTTGGCTGTGATATTTCCGTTGCTCGCGGCGCTGGCGGGCATGCCGGTGACGCAGGCGGCAGACATTGTCGGCGTTATCACCCTCAAAGGCACTCCGCCGCCGGAAAAGGAAATCACGCCGCTCAAGGAAGACGCCAACTGCGGCGCGATGTATCAGGCAGTGCCGACGACCCATTTTTACGTCGTCGGCGCGAAAGGCGAACTGGCGGACGTGGTGGTCTCCTTGAAAGGTGTCACCGGCAAGTCCACCGGCGCGAGCGCCCCGCCGGCGGTGCTCGACCAGAAAGGCTGCCTGTATGCGCCCCAGATCCTGGCCATTCAGACCGGCCAGAAACTTATCGTAAAAAATTCCGACGCCTGCATTCATAATGTTCACGCCACGCCCACCGTGGCTGGCAATCCCGAATCCAACCAGGTCCAGATGCCCGGCGGCGCCGATTTGAATTACACCTTTGCCCAGCCGGAAATGTTCCTGCGCTTCAAGTGCGATGTCCATCCGTGGATGTTTGCCTGGGTCAGTGTGATTGACAGCCCGTATTTTTGCGTCAGCGACAAGGACGGCAAATTTGTCATCAAGAACGTGCCCCCGGGAAAGTACACCGTGGAGGCGGCGCATCGCAAACTGGGGACGCAGACGCAGGAGGTGGAAGTCAAGGATGGCGACGCGACGGCGAATTTTACATTCGAGGTGAAATGATTTTTAAACGGCAGCTGGCAGTTCCGGCCAAAGAAGCCGGAGTGTCTGGATTTTTTAAATGAGCATCGAGACGCCCATAAAAACGAATTCGTGGCTGCATTGGTTCGCCGTGCTGACCGCGGCCGCCACGTTTTTGCTGCTCGGGCTGGGCGGCCTCGTCACCAGCCACGAAGCCGGCATGTCCGTGCCGGACTGGCCGAACACCTATGGTTACAACATGTTTTTGTTCCCGCCGGCGCAATGGATCGGCGGCATTTTTTATGAGCACACCCACCGGTTGCTCGCCTCGGCGGTCGGCCTGATGACCCTGATTCTGGCTGTCTGGCTCTGGTTCAAGGAGGCGCGTCGCTGGATGCGCTGGCTCGGGGTGGCGGCCCTGGTGCTGGTGGCGGCGCAGGGTGTTCTGGGCGGTTTGCGCGTGACCCTGCACATGGATTCGCTCGGTGTTTTTCACGGCACGATCGCCCAACTATTTTTCGTTTTGACCTGTGCCTTGGCGCTGTTCACCAGCCGGTTCTGGGCCGGATTGATGGCAGACCGCCAAAGCCTCCGGGTGCCGGCCGGTTTGCGGACCCTGGTGCTGGCCACCACCATCGTGATACTTGGCCAGTTGGTTCTCGGCGCCACCATGCGCCACCAGCATGCCGGCCTGGCTATTCCTGATTTTCCGCTGGCCTACGGTCATTGGTGGCCGGACACCAGCGCGGACGCCGTCGCCGGCTACAACGCCCGCCGGGTCGAGGTCAATGGCGAGAATCCCATCACCCCCTTCCAGATTGAACTGCAAATGGTCCATCGCGGTCTGGCCCTGGCCATCTTCATTCTGGTGGCCGTGTGCGCCTGGCAGGCGTGGCAGCGGCTCGGCCGGAAGGATGCGCTGGCGAAACTGGCGCTGGCGTGGCTGGCATTGATTTTAGCACAGGTCGCGTTGGGTGCGGCGACGATCTGGTATAACAAGGCCGCCGATGTAGCGACCACGCACGTGCTAGTCGGCGCGCTGGCGCTGACCGTCGGCGCCATGTGGTGCCTCGTGGCTTTTTGCCGTGCTGCACCATCAACCGAAGTCCGGCCTCTGGCGGTGTTTGGTGCGCAGCCGGTCATGGCCGCAAACAAGTGAGGAAAATCGCCGTGGAAGTTTTAAGCCCAACCAACGTCGCGGAAAAAAGCTTGGTGTCCGTCATCGCGGATCTGACCAAGGCGCGGCTGACCGCCCTGGTGTTGCTGACGACACTCGTCGGATTTTACATCGGCTGGCGCGGGCCGATGAATTTTGTCCTGATGTTCCACTTGTTGGCCGGCACGGCGCTCCTTGCGTCCGGCGCCTCGGCGTTGAACCAGCTGCTCGAACGCGAATACGACGCGAAGATGCGCCGCACGCAGAACCGGCCCCTGCCCTCCGGACGTTTGCAACCGGCGACGGTGATGATTTTTGGCGGGGTCGTCGCAACGGCGGGACTGATTTACCTGGCCCTGGCGGTGAACCTGATCACCAGCGTCATCGGCGCGGTCACGTTTGTCAGTTACCTGTTCATTTACACGCCGCTGAAGCGGGTGACGTGGTTGAACACGGCTATCGGCGCGGTACCCGGCGCCCTGCCGCCGATGATGGGCTGGACGGCCGCGCGCGGCGAATTGAGCGGTGAAGGCTGGGCGCTGTTTGCCATCCTGGCGTTCTGGCAGATTCCGCACTTCATGGCCATTGCCTGGATTTATCGTGATGAATATGCCAGGGCCGGGTTCAAAATGCTGCCGGTGGTGGACCCGGACGGCCTGCGCACGGGGCAACAGACCGTCAGCCACACGCTGGCGTTGTGCATCGTCAGCCTCTGCCCGGTTCTGTTCCACATGGCCGGGAGTTTTTATCTCGCCGGTGCCTTGATTCTGGGCGCGGGTTATTTGTGGTGCGCCGTCCAATTTTCCCGGCAGCTCACCTTGGTGCGCGCGCGGCAGTTGTTCCTGGCCTCCATCATCTATCTGCCGCTGCTGCTGGCAGTCATGGTTTGGGACAAAATCAAGTAACATGAGCGAACTCGTCCACAATTTTCCGCCGCATTCGGAACCGGAGGCCCATCATGGTCACGGCGATCACGAACATCACGACCCGGGTTTCTGGCGCGGTTGCATTTTTTCGTCCGACCACAAGGTCATCGGCATCCAATACGGCCTGACGGCATTGGGCTTCCTGCTGTTTGGATTTTTCCTGATGCTGTTGATGCGCTGGCAAATCGCGCACCCGGGCCAGCCGGTGCCCTTCCTGGGACTGCTGCTGGAAAAAGTCCTCGGCCAGATGGCGGCCGGCGGCGCGATTTCACCCGACCTTTACAATTCGTTCGGCGCCATGCATGGGACGATCATGGTGTTTCTGGGCGTGGTGCCGCTGGCGTTTGCCGCCTTCGGCAATTATGTGGTGCCATTGATGATTGGCGCGCCGGACATGGCGTTTCCGCGCATCAACATGGCGAGCTATCACGCATTTTTCTTGGGCGGTGTGGTGATGCTGGTGAGCTTTTTCATTCCCGGCGGTGCGGCGCAGGCGGGCTGGACCTCCTACTCGCCGCTGGCCACGACCATCCCAACCCACGGCCAGGCCTTCTGGCTCATTGGCATGGTGCTACTCATCACCTCGTCGCTGCTCGGGGCCGTGAATTTCATCGCCACCATCATTCAGTTGCGGGCGCCGGGCATGACGTGGATGCGGCTGCCGTTCTTTGTCTGGGCGCAATTTGTGACGGCGTTCATCCTGTTGCTGGCCTTTCCGCCGCTGGAAGCCGCGGGCGTCATGCAATTGATGGACAACCTGGCGGGCACCAGTTTCTTTTTGCCCACGGGTCTCGCCATCGGCGGCCATCTGGCGAACATCAGCGGCGGCGGCAGTCCGTTGTTGTGGCAGCACCTGTTTTGGTTCCTCGGCCATCCGGAGGTTTACGTTTTGATTTTGCCGGCGATGGGCATTGTCGCCGAAATCATCGCCAACAACACGCGCAAGCCGCTGTGGGGCTACAAATCGCTGGTGTATGCGGTGCTGTTCGTCGGCTTCCTGTCGTTCATTGTCTGGGCGCACCACATGTACTTGACCGGCATGGGCCAGAAAATCGCCACGTTCTTCCAGGCGACGACGATGATCATTTCCATTCCGTCGGTCATCATTTTGACGTGCCTGTTCCTCTCGCTTTGGGGCGGGTCCATCCGCATCAACACGCCGATGTTGTTCGCGCTCGGATTTTTGCCGATGTTTGGCATCGGGGGTCTCACCGGTCTGCCTCTCGGTCTGGCGGCGTGTGATTTGTATCTGCACGATACCTATTACATCATCGCGCATTTCCATTATGTCGTGGCACCGGGAACCATTTTTGCGCTGTTTGCCGGGGTTTATTTCTGGTTCCCGAAAATGACCGGGCGCCTGATGAATGAATTCTGGGGCCGGGTGCATTTCTGGGGTTCGCTCCTGTTTATGAATCTCGTCTTCATGCCGATGTTCGCCCAGGGCATCAAAGGCATGTTGCGCCGCATGAGCGACGGCGCGGTGAATTATTCCGCCGCCCGCGTGCCCAACGCGATCGATGCGCTGCCCGGCTCGGTGATGGAACTGAACACGTGGATTCTCTGGGCGGCCGTCGCGCTGGGCCTGGTCCAGATTCCGTTCATCATCAATTTGTTCTGGAGCATCGGCCACGGCGAAAAGGTGAAGAATGACAATCCGTGGGATGCCACCACGCTGGACTGGCAGGCTCCCACGCCCCCGCCGCACGGCAATTTTGCCCACGAACTGCATATTCTGCGCGGCCCTTACGAATACAGCATGCCCGGCCATGCCGCCGATTTCACCCCGCAAAATGAACCGGAGGCACCGGCGGCCGTGCCGGAAATTTCACCCGCACCCGCCGTGCATTGATTTTTTCCATGGATATCCCTTACACCATTCAACCCCGGCCGGACACCGGCATTTACAACGCCAAGCTTGGCATCTGGCTGTTTCTGGCGTCCGAGGTGATGCTCTTTGGCGGCTTGTTTTCCGCCTACGTGCTGCTGCGCGTCGGCGCGCCGGATGGTTACTGGCCGCACGGCTGGCTCAATGTCACGCTCGGCACGCTCAACACGCTCATCCTTGCGCTCTCGGCCATCACCACGCTGCTGGCCTGGGTCGCCTGCAAGGTCGGGCAGTTCGGCAAATTCAAATTCTTCCACGCCTGCACGCTGGCGCTGGCGTTTTCGTTCCTGTGCGTGAAAATGTACGAGTATCACGACAAATGGATTCACTACGAAATCCAGTTGACCGATGGCCGCATCGCCGACGGCCACCTGGTCTCGCAAAACGACAAGGAAGTCGTTATCGAAGGCCGCTATGTGAGCGACGAGAAGGATCTTTATGACCTGCGCGCGCAAAAAAACATTCCCCATGACGAAATCAAAATCGAGCGGTCGTTGATCAAAAAAATGGAGAATTATGGGCCGTGGCACCATACCTACCTGGCGATTTATTTCACGCTGACCGGCCTGCACGCGCTGCATATTTTTGCCGGCAGCCTGGTCATCGGTTATTTGTGGGGGCCCGGCAGCCGGATGTATCACAAGAATCCTGAACAGTTTACGAACCGCATCGAGGTCTCCGGGTTGTTCTGGCATTTCGTGGACCTGGTCTGGATTTTTCTGTTCCCTGTGCTTTATTTAACCTGACGATTATGAGCGAATCCCCCTCCGTCGATTTGAGGACCAGCATCCGCCGTTGCGCGCTGGTGTTTCTGGCCATCCTCTGCACCACGTCGCTGATGATTTATGCCTCCTTTTTGCCGCACTACGGCTGGGCGGCCAAGGTCGCCATGATCCTCGCCATTGCCGTCGTCAACGCCTTCCTGGTCGCCGGTTTCCTGATGCATTTGTTGTCCGAGAAAAAAATGGTCTATACCGTCCTTGGGTTTACCGTGGTTTTTTTTGCCGGCCTGATGGGGTTGACCATCTGGGCCACGGGCGATTTTCCGCTCGGTACGATCTTCCACTAAAATGTCCTTGAAAGCATTCCATCTGATTTTCGTGACGCTGCTGACGGCGCTGGCCTTCGGTTGCGCGGCCTGGGCGTTTGACGCGGACCGTCCGGGTTTCGGCGTTGCAGGAGTCGGCACGGGCATTCTGGTCATCGTCTATGGCGTTTATTTTTTGAAGAAACTGAAAAAGGTGAGCTATTTATGAAATCACCGTGGAAAATTCTTTTGCTGGCGCTGCTCGCGATCGGCGCGCCGTCCCCGCTGTTCGCCTGCGCGGCGTGCGGCAGCGGCAACAGCCAGATTCAGTCGCCGCTCGCCGACGGCATGAACCTGGGCATCCTGACCCTGCTCGGCGTGTTGCTCACCGTGTTGACGTGTTTCCTGGTGCTGTTCGTCCACATCCTCCGCAAGGATGGGGCGGAAACCAAAGATTCCCCAAAATCGACTGACGCATGAAAGATTGGTTCGCTCACAACGTCCTGGGTTTGCCGGAACTGGCCTCGTCCAGCGGCAAAGCCGTGGATGACCTCATGGTCTATGTCCATTGGCTGATGCTCGTGCTGTTTGTCGGCTGGATCATTTATTTTGGTTACGTCCTTTGGCGTTTCAGCGCTGCACGCAACCCGAAGGCCGACCACGAAGGTTCCAAAAGCCCCGTTCCCAAATATACCGAGCTCGCCGTGGTAATCGTCGAAGCTGTGCTGTTGCTGGGCATCGCCGTGCCGCTCTGGGCCAAAAATGTCCAACAATTCCCCCGGCCCGAGGACGCCACCGTCATCCAGATTGTCGCACAGCAGTTCGCCTGGAACGCGCGCTATCCCGGCTTGGACGGAAAGTTCGGCGCCCAGCAGATGAAACTGGTTTCCAACGACAATCCTTTCGGTGTGGATTCCGCCGACCCCGCCGCCAAGGATGATGTGGTGGTGTTGAATGAAATTCACGTGGCCGTCAACAAGCCGGTGTTGATTTATTTGAATTCCAAGGATGTGATTCATTCGCTCAAGCTCGTGGCCATGCGCATCACGCAGGACGCGATTCCGGGGCTGCGTATCCCCTGCACCTTCACGCCGACCAAGATCGGCCGGTATCAGATTGAATGCGCGCAGCTCTGCGGCAACGGCCACGCCAGCATGGCCGGCGGCTTCCTGATCGTGGAAAGCCAGGCGGACTTTGACCAATGGATCAAGTCCAAGAGCGGAGGTGCCGCTCCGCAAAGCTTTGAATAAGTGAATCCGCCAGGTTGGCGGTTCGGGTCTTGAAAATCCGCTTACCTTTTGCGGCACAGTGTGGTTTATTTGACAGGTATGGCTGATGTCCCTCAACAATTGCCACGCACGCTCTGGATTGGCCTGCTCCTGGTTCTCGTCATGATTTGCATGGCGTATGCACTTTCGCTGATGGAACTCAATGGTGTTCACCGAAAACCCGCATTGCCGGTGCTCGGGCCGGTCGCCGATTTCACGCTGCTGAACCAGGATGGCCGGATGATCACCCTGGCCGATTTGAGCAATCACGTCTGGGTCGCCGACATCATTTTCACCCGCTGCGCCGGGTCGTGCCCGGTCATGAGCGGACAGATGAAATCGTTGCAGGGCGCCCTGCCGGCCGACAGCCCGGCGAAATTGGTGACGCTCACGACCGACCCGGATTTCGACACGCCGCCGGTCCTAAAAAAATATGCCGAACGTTTTGACGCCGATTCAAATCGCTGGGTGTTTCTCACCGGCACCAAGCTGGATATCGGCAAGTTGGCCGCCAACAGCCTGAAACTCACCGCCGTGCCCGTGAAACCCGAAGACCAAAAGGATCCGGCCGACCTGTTCATACACAGCACGATTTTCGTCGTTGTGGACAAACATGCGCGTTTGCGCGGAACATTTGAAACGGAAGGTGACGGCGTGGACTGGACGAACGTTCAGACACGGATTGTGGCAACCGTGGATCAACTACAACGCGAGAAATGACCCTTCTCGAGCTGCCTGCCGTCAACGCATCGCTCAACGGCCTCAGCGCGGTTTTTCTGACCGCCGGCTACATTTTCATCCGTAAAAAAAACCAGGTCGCCCATCGCAATTGCATGATCGCGGCTTTCACCACGTCGGTCGTTTTTTTGATCTGCTATCTCACCTATCACACTTATCTCGCGGTGGGGTTGCACCGCGGACCGACCCGGTTCCTCGAGCCGCAATGGTTCCGGCCGTATTATCTCGCGATTCTGCTCACGCATACCCTGCTGGCCGTCGTGATTGTGCCGATGATTTTAGTCACCTTAAATCGGGCGCGGCTACAGCGGTTTGAGTTTCATAAGCAGATCGCCCGCTGGACCTGGCCGCTGTGGATGTATGTGTCGGTGACGGGCGTGGTGGTTTATTGGCTGCTGTATATCAAATTTCCGCAAAAATAGAAGCTCATGCCCTCTGTTGCCAACGTCAGGATCCACCCCAGCCAGTTTCCGGAAAACGTCCGGCGCGATTTGCTCGCCTCGCTTCGCACGCGGCGCGTGAACCACAAATTCCACTACGACAGCGTCAAGCAAACCCAGAAATGGCTCGCGTTGCACCAGGCGTATTCGCCGACGCGTACCGACCTGGATTGCCAGGCGGTCTATGAATCGGGATTCAAGGCCGCTGCGGAAAAAATCAAATCGAAGACGGTGCATGTCATCGGCCTCGGTTGTGGCGGTGGCCAAAAGGACACGCGCCTGCTGCAAGGGTTGAAGGCGCGTGGCCGGAAAATCTCTTACACGCCTTGTGATGTGAGCACGGCCATGGTCCTGGTGGCGCGCCAGACCGCGCTGGCGGTCGTGCTGGAGAAGAATTGTTTCCCATTCGTTTGTGACCTGGCGACGGCGGATGATTTGTCCGACGTCTTCGATTCACTTTTCACGCATCACTTTTCACGCATCATGACCTTCTTTGGCATGATTCCCAACTTCGAGCCCGAAACCATCCTGCCGAAACTGGCGTCGTTGCTGCGTTCGAAAGATCTGCTGCTGTTCAGCGCAAATCTCGCTCCAGGAAAAAATTACACCAGCGGAATGGAGAAAATCCTGCCGCAATATGACAACCGGCTGACCCGTGACTGGCTGCTGACGTTCCTGCTCGACCTTGGGGTGGGACGCAGCGACGGTGAACTGCGCTTTTCGGTTGTGGCCGGCACTTTGGGCTTGAAGCGAGTGGTCGCGAATTTCCATTTCAGCCGCCGCTGCCGGATTGAAATGGAAAACGTCGTGTTCAATTTTCGCGCCGGCGAAACCGTCCGGCTGTTCTTTTCCTATCGCTACACGCCGGAGCGGGTTCGCCGGGTGCTGGCCCGTTACCGCCTGGAAGTTTGTGGCCAATGGATTGCGCAATCGGAAGAGGAAGGTGTTTTTCTTTGCTGTAAACGGTAGGGCTCGCAGTCATCTGCGAGCCGGCGCGCACGGAGTGACGCGCCCTACCAGACCTTCAGCGTGTCGAGCACGGCCTTGAGACGCGGGACTTCGTGGGTGCGGAACAAATCGGTTTTGCCCAGGGCCGCCAGCACGGCAAAGAACGGCTCGGCACACCGGACCTCGTCGCCGAAAAACTCAAACGCGTGGGGCAGGGCGTGGCAGATCGGAAAACCCAGCGTGCGCAACCGGAACGTGTTCAGGAAAACGGTTATCTGGTGGCGCACGCGCACCGCGCTGTCCTGCAGGTTGCGATAATAAAAACCGAGGCCGGGATCGATGAAGATGTTCTCCACGCCGTTGCGTTGCGCGATTTCAATCTGCCGGGAGTAATATTCCCGCATCCGTTCCACGGGGTCGGCGCTGAAATCGAAATCACCGACTTCACGGACATTTTTGCCCTGCACGTAACAGATGATCACCGCCGCCGCATGGGCGGCAACCAGGCGATACAATTCGTCGGTGGCTTCCGTGCCGGTAAGATTCAAAATATTCGCGCCGGTTTCAAGGCAGGCGCGCGCGATGGCGGGTGAATACGTTTCAACGGAAACCAGGATGCCGGCCCGACGCAATTCCTTGATGACCGGAATCAGTTTGTGGTTTTGCGCTGCGTCGCCTACGCGCATGGCATGCGCCAGCGTGGATTCCGCGCCGATGTCCACGATATCCGCGCCCTGGGCGGACAAAACCCGGCCGCGCTGGATGGCCGCGTCCGCCGTCAGGCAGACACTTTCGCGATACCAGGAATCGGGCGAAAGATTGATGACGCCCATGATGGCGGGCTGCGAATTGAAGGCGAACGGTTTGCCGCCGACGGAAAACTCCTTCACGCGCGCGGACGCGGCAGCGCGGTTATTCTCCAGCAATTCAGCGAGTTGCTCCAGCTTCAGCATGGTCCCGAGGTTATCTGAATTCACCAATCACAAAAGCGGTAAAAGCTGATTTTCCTTATGGAGAAGGTGGCGTCGGCATGGTGCCGGTGGCGTCCGACGAAGTATGCGCCCGCATCCATAGCCAGTCCTGGTAATCCGCCGGCGTATCCACGGCGACCCCGTTGCTGTCCTTTTCATAGCGGCTCATCCAGCGGTGGGTTTCGGAATGTCCATCGGCAAAGGCAAAGCCGCATCCTCCGTTGTGAACTGAGCCGGGAGAATCATACCATATGGCTTGTTCCATGCCAAAACATAAGGCCGCGTCATTGAGGCTTTTAACATCTTCGTCCACCAGCACCCAGAGCATGGAGGGTCCGGGCGCCCCGACGTCGGTGGCCTTGCCGAAGGTGCGCCACGGCGAGTTCCGGCGATGGTTGTCCTGGTTGTTCAACCACGGACCGTTGACCGGCAGGTTTGGAACTCCGCTATAGGTGGCAGACGGACCGGGGCCGGTGGCATCAAAACCGGGATCAATGGTGCCCACGGTATTGTTCATCGACATCGTTCTTGCGGCGGGGACAATCTGGTTGATGAGTGACGGGTTTGATCCCTGGTAGGTTCCCATGCGGGTATCCGTCGGACATTTGAAAACGGAGATGTTTCCGCCCAGAAAATCGATCAACAATGAATGCGTCCGGTCCTGGATCAGATCCGGATTGAATTCGGCCGCGCCACCGATTCCGGCCATTCCGGCACACCAGTTATAACCCGGCACAGTGTTGCCGCCGTCGGGATTGGGTGGGTATAATTCGTTGTTCTCGTCCGTATAAAGAGTCACGCCGGTCATCATTTGTTTGCCATTGTTGAGGCAGGCGATGCCTTGCGCCCTTCCCTTGGCCCGGGACAGGACCGGCAGCAGCATGGCGGCCAGGATGGCAATGATGGCAATGACCACGAGCAATTCAATGAGCGTGAAGGCCCGCCGCCCTGATGCACGGTCAACGGACGCCCGAGCACTCAAATGGACTGTTTTGTTTATGGTCATGGGTCTGGTGTCAACGGACCTTTTCCACGACGAGCATCTGTACGGGCTCATTGCCGGGCTCCAGCTTGAACCCCAGGTCGTCGAGGATTTTCTCCGTGGTTTTTTGATCCGGCCCGTCGGGCCTGCGCCAGTTCATTTCGACCGAAAAATCGTAAAAGTTTGTCAGCCCCGTCCGATCCAGCACCGGCCGCTTGAGCGCGTATTCCAGGAATCCGGTGATCGTGGCCGGCTGCATGTGGGTAAATTCGTATTTCCCGTTTTTGTAGGAAACATTCCCATTTCCCGCGGCGCTCACCTTGAGACCGGGCGGATCTGGCGTGCGGGTTTCCAGCAGGAGCACGTCCGTGTCGCGCTTTTCCAAATGCGCGGTATAACCGAGCTTTTTCCGGATGGCGGCCTTGAACCGTTCCGGGGATGGGTCCGGGACGGTGACCAGGAAATCAAAATTGCCCGTCGCTTTGACCGTCGGCAGAACCATTCGCGACAGGTTGCATTGATAGGCCGTCGCCATGACCTGTTCCAGCGGCACGTTGCGCCCCATCAGCCGCATCATGTACTGTCCGGAGGGGGAGCGGGTGCCCGCCGAAAAACTTGTGCCATTTGCCGGGAGGGAGTAATGCGTCGGGCGGACCACCAGCAGGTTGCCCGGCACTTTCTGAAACTGCTGGTAGCTCGACTTGAAATACTCGTCCTTGACGGAAGGAAAGAAACGCCATTTGACGCCCACGGCCGATGCGATCACCGCCAAAACCATCGCGCCGGTCACTGTAATCCTGGTTTTTGTCCACGCCATAAATTCAAAGCCCCGGAAATAGCGGCTAATGGATCGGTTGTCTTGCAACTGATGCGCTTATGAATGCAATTTGTCCAGTCGAATATGTTTTCAATCGGCGTGGCCGTCCGGCTGGGTGTGCTTGCTTATAGAGACACCGGTGCCGAAGATTTGTTTCACGGTTTTTGGTGTGCGCCTGCAGCCGAAGTTGCCTCGACTCCGAAGGTGGAGTTGTTGGGGTGGTTTTTACCCCGAGACCAAAGTTTGAGCTGGTGCGCCCGGCGGGAATCGAACCCACGACCCTCTGCTTAGAAGGCAGATGCTCTATCCAACTGAGCTACGGGCGCAGCCAGAGGGACATTAATAGCTGGCCGGTATCCGCGCAAGCGCGGTTGTCCATTGATCGCTGCCGAAGCGGACACTTTGATTTTCCAGAGGCGGTGATGGACGCTGATGCCACCGTGATCAAGCTCGAACTCGATGGACTGCTGGAACTGGTCGGGCCATGGTATCTCCGTTGGTTTCAACGTTTGATTGAAAAGGGTGTTCCTTTTCCGCAAGCTGGCGGAGTGAAGTCGGGAAAATTAGTTCTGCTCCTGCTGGCCACCGCATTTATGTCGGGCTGCGCAGGATTGCCTGACGAAACCATAACCATTGGACCGCCGCCACCCCATGTTCCGAAGGAACCGGCGGTGCCAACCCGGGCCCGACCGGATGCGCCGATTCACCTGGATTCCGGGCCGGCCCGTTTGGCGGTTGGAGAAGGTGCCATCTGGGTTTTGCAGGGCGGCAGGTTGCTGAAAATCGATGCAAAATCGAACCGGTTGCTGGCCGTTTTTCCCACCATCAGCGGTTTGCCCGCGTTTGCTGCCGGCGAAGGCGGGCTATGGATTCCGGATGACTCCAAACTGCTGAAACTTGACCCACAAACAGGCGCCGTCGCGGCGCGGGTTCCCTTTAAATGCGAAAATGTGGCGCTCGGCGCCGGAAGTTTATGGGCCGACAATCCCGAGCTGGGTACGGTGTTGCGGATTGAACCGCGCACGGCCCGGGTTATCGCCACGATTGCCGTCGATAAAAGTCCCATGGTATTGACCGTGGGCGAGGGAGCCGTCTGGGCGCTTGCCTGGGAAAAAAATCTCGTCTATCAGATTGATCCGGCATCCAATCAGGTCGTGGCCAAAGTGTCACTGGGCCCCGGCATCCCGATCGGGGAACTGGCTGCGGGGGTGGGTGGAGTTTGGGTTTCAAAACAAGCCAGGCTGCCCCTGGGGGTGGCGAATGCGCTGATTGTGGTTGACCCGGCGAGCAAGCAGGTGACGAAAGTGTTCAAGACCTGGTTCGATGGCCGTTTTGCCCTGGGAGGCGGGTCGGTGTGGGTGACAACGCCGGAATATGTTGCCCGGATCAATGTGTCCACCGGCCAGGTGGTGGAGAAGGTATTGCTGCCCACCAGCGAGTACGGAGACATGGTGGCGAGCGAGGACGCCCTGTGGCTTGTCGGTGACGGAGGCGATACCCTTTGGCGGATCAATTTTAAAACGCCGTCCCGCTAAATTGCCGACGCAAAACGATTTGTGAAAATCACTTACCTGTGGACGCTGCTGGCCCTGACGCTGGTTGCCGGTTGTGCTGCGCCAGCCGGCCGATTGCAGATTACGGCCATGAGCAGTGAGTCTTTGAAAACAAATCCCAAGGCTTATCAGCGCCTGGCAATTGTGCCGATCTGGTTTACGACCTCGGCGTTTTCCTACAGCGGCCTCACCAGTAGCAAACTGATGCAAATTGCCCGCACGGCCGGACAGCAAACCGCCGTCGTGCTCGCTGCCACCATCACCAATCGGGGATATCAGGTGGTTGCCGAGGCGCGGGCCGTGTGTTGCGAAGCGGATCTGGCTTCAGACGATGCCGAAACCCGCCAACTGCTGGATGAAGTGCGGGTGGAGTTCTGGGCATTGACGCAAATGGCCCAGGCAGCGGCCGGTGCGGGAACCCTTGACCAACCGTTCAAGTACAAGTTGAAAGCGCCCCTGTTGCAACTGCAAAAGAAACTGAATGTGCCACAGGCCGATGCCCTGGTGTTGATGGATTCCATGGTGGTGGTGGAAACTCCTGCCGGCCGGTGGAAACGTCTGTTGTGGAACTGGACCGGTGCGTCGCAGGTCACCAATGCGGTCCATGCCACGGAGCTGGCGGGCGCCGGCAACTGGGGCAGTGCCTCTACCGAATTGGCGACAGTAAGTTGTCCTGTCTGTATTGAACAAACCATCACCATCGTCGATCCACGCACACAGGACGTCCTTTTATGGACCTCGGTTCTGACTCCGGATGCGGATGTGCGCGATCCGGTGGACTTGCGTGTCACCCTTTTTGACTTGTTGTCAGCCCTGCCGCTGATCGAGCCGCCTGGCCGCGGATCATGACGGGGTCTACCCTTTTCGGCGCGGGGTTCTGCCGGATTGAAAACTGCTGCGGCGTTTGTCAACGTATGCCTGTGAAAAGTACAAGCGTAAAAGCAATCGCGGCCTTGGTGCTGGCCCTCGCGCTGCTGGCCGGGTGCAAACATTCCCGCGACCTGGCGGCCGCCGTTGATGGCGGACTTCCCAAACAAGCCCAGCCAAAACTGCCGACGATGAAAATTTATCTTGGGGCGGAGATGTTGGATGCCGAGCTGGCGCTGACGCAGGAACAAGAAACGACGGGCATGATGTTTCGCACCAACATCGCTGAGACGGACGCCATGATTTTTGTTTTCGGGCAACCCATGCGCGCAGCATTCTGGATGAAGAATTGCCCCGAATCACTTTCCGCCGCCTACATCGCCCCCGACGGCGTCATCGCCGAAATTCATCACCTGGAAAAAAACGATACCAACGCCGTCTTCGCCACGGCGGACAACATCCAATATGTTTTGGAGGTAAAAGACGGCTGGTTCGCGCGGCACAACATCAACCCGGGTACGGTTGTCCGCACGGAGAAGGGTTCGCTCGGGGAGACGTTTTTCCCGAGATGACCGGTCAAGCCAGATTCACCGTCTTGCCGGTGTGGATGGATTCGTAGATGGCCATCATGATTTTGACATCGCGCAGGCCTTCTTCCCCGGGCACGCGGGTCGGTTGACGGTTGAGGATGCTTTGGGCAAAATCTTCCATCTCGACGGCAAACTGGTAATATTGGCCGAGGACATCCACCTCGGGATACCGGATTTCCTGGCCATCGCTGCGCCTGCCGCGATTGCCGTCGTAGTAAAACGCCGGAAATAATTCAAATCAACCCCGATCCGCCCGGGCCGTGTAGCGTCCGAACGTGCCGGAATTGTAACTCGTGGCGCAATAGGCAACCACGCCGCTCGGGAACTTCGCTTGCCAGGGACGGCCTTGGGTTCGAGTTTGGCCCGGTCCGTTTTGCTTTGTTTCCTTGCATCTTCATTGTTAAATTAAACCGCCATGTCGCGCACCGAATCCGAAAAACTTTTCGCCGAGGCGTTGAAATACCTTCCTGGTGGTGTCAATTCGCCCGTGCGTGCCTTCCGTGCGGTCGGCGGCCAGCCGTTTTTCGTCAATCGGGCCCTGGGTGCGCATGTCTGGGACGTGGATGGCAACGAGCTGGTTGACTACGTTTGCACCTGGGGGCCGGCAATATTGGGCCATGCTCATCCCAAAATTATTGCCGCCATCAAAGCCGCGGCCGACCACGGGACTAGCTTCGGCATCCCCAATCCATTTGAAGTGACGATGGCGAAACTCATCTGTTCCCTGGTGCCGGGAGTGCAAAAAGTGCGGATGACGAATTCCGGCACGGAAGCATGCATGAGCGCGATCCGGTTGGCGCGCGGGTTCACGCGACGCGATAAAATCATCAAGTTCGACGGCTGTTATCATGGCCATACGGATTCCTTGCTGGTCAAGGCCGGGAGCGGCGCGCTTACGTTTGGCCATCCCGACAGCGCGGGCGTGCCGGCAGCGTTCACCCAGCATACCATCGTATTGCCCTTTAACGACGTGGATGCGGTCAAGGCTGCGTTTGCCGCGAACAAAAATCAGATCGCCGGCATCATCGTGGAACCGGTGCCGGGCAATGCCGGATTGTATCTGCCCAAGCCGGGCTACCTGGAATTTTTAAGCGAAGTCACCCAGGCTGACGGGGCGTTGCTGGTTTTTGACGAAGTGATGACGGGTTTTCGGCTCGCGCCGGGCGGGGCCCAGGAGCGGTTCAGCATCAAACCGGATTTGACCTGCCTCGGTAAAATCATCGGCGGCGGTCTGCCTGTTGGAGCCTTCGGCGGCCGGGCGGACATCATGGATTTGCTTGCCCCGCTGGGACCGGTTTATCAGGCCGGTACGTTGAGCGGCAATCCACTTGCCATGGCCGCAGGCATTGCCGCGCTTGAAGAACTGGGCGCGAATCCAAAATCGACAAACATCTACACCGGCCTCGAAGCGGTTGGCCACCAGCTCGAATCCGGGATGAAAGAGGCCGCAAAATCGGCGAAGATCCCGGTGACATTCAATCGTTGCGGTTCGATGTTTTGCGGCTATTTCACGTCCGGGCCGGTCAATAACCTGGACGATGCGTTGAAGAGCGACCGCGAGCGATTCAAACGATATTTCCACGGGATGCTGGCGGAAGGGGTGTATCTGGCGCCATCGCAATTCGAGGCCGGTTTCATTTCCATCGTCCACAGTCCGGCGGACATCGACAAGACCGTCAAGGCGGCGGCGAAAATAATGCGGGAATTGTAACCTTTTACCGTGGACCGCGTCTGTCCAAACATCCCGCTATTCCACAAAGGGTGGCGTCGCGGGAACAAAGAAAAAAACCAATAAAGCTTATGAAAGCAACGAAATCAATGATGATTGCCGCGCTCGCCGCCGGCACTCTGCTCGTCTGGAATCCGGTGCGTGCGGCTGACACCAATGCGGCCCCGTCAACGCCTCCGGCCGCCGGCCAACGTCCTCCCGGCTTGAGAGGACCCAATGTTGACCAGCTGGCCCAACAATTGAATCTGACTGACGACCAAAAAGCAAAGGTCAAAACCATTCTGGAGACGCAAGGCCAGAAAATGCGCGAACTCCGTGGCGACACCAGCTTGTCCTCGGAGGATCGCCGTTCCAAAGTGCAATCCATCCGTGAAGAAACCACGACGCAAATGAAAGGCGTCCTGACCGCGGATCAATTTGACAAGTGGCAGAAGATTAGCCAGCGCAACCGGCGTCCCGGTGGTCCCGGTGGCCCCGGCGGACCGCCCCCGGGCGGTGGTTCCGATGCGCCCCCGCCTCCGACGAAAGAATGATTTGTGGGGAATCTGTTCACAGGGACGGCCAGCCGGCCGTCCCTTTTTGTTTGCACGCCCGGGATCGGATGTAACATTTCTTCGCTCGATTGCGTATTTAATGGCAGTATGAAAACAAACAAACTACTGACCATGGCCATGGCCGCCGCAATTCTCGTGGGCGGATTCACCAGCGCTCTGGCGCAAAACACCGATTCTTCCGCCGGCGCCGGACCTGGCCACGGCAAAATGCTTCACCGTCTTGCCCAGAAATTGAACCTGACCGACGACCAAAAAAAGCAGATCAAGGCGGTATTGGTGGCGGACAAAGGCGCGTTGAAGGGATTATTCAGCCAGTTGCATGAAGCGCGTCAAAACCTGCGGGAAGCCATCCAGGCGAGCGACGCCAATGAAGCGGCCGTGCGCGCCGCATCCGCCAAAGTGGCGGGAGTGGAGGCCGATTTCGCGGTTGAACGGATGAAACTTTACGGCCGAATCGCACCCATCCTGACTGATGAACAACGGCGGAAGCTTGCCGATTTTGAGCAGCAGGTTGACAATCTCGCGGGCGGCGCCATGGCGCGTTCGGGCGAGACGCCGGCCAACTGAACCGTGAATGACGATGCCGAATTGCTGGAGCGCATCCGCAACGGCGCGCCGGATGACTTCGCCGAGGTTGTCCGGCGCCATCAATCGCGGGTCTTTGCCATTTTACACCGTTATGAACGCGACATCCACCGGGTTGAAGATCTGGCGCAGGAAACCTTCGTCAAGGCCTGGCGCGCGCTGGAGCAGTTCGACGGCCGCGCGCCGTTTGAACACTGGCTTTCCCGGATCGCGGTACGGGTGGCGCTGGACCATTTGCGCCGGGAAAAACGAAGGCGCAACGAAATCGGCCTGCCCGAACTCGGCGAGGACGCGCTGGACTGGCTGCGCGGCGATGACGGGAACAGTGAACTGGGCGGCCGGGAAGCCGCGGAAATCCTCGATCTGGCCCTGCGCGAGCTTGCACCCGCCGACCGCGTCGTCATCACGATGCAGGAGATCGAGGGCCGAAGTGTGAAGGAGATCAGTGAAGCCATGGGAACCTCGGGTGTGGCCGTGCGCGTCCGGGCCATGCGGGCGCGAATGAAATTGAAAAAGGTGCTGGAAAAACTGGTGAAATCATGAATGAGCGAAAATGGAAACAACTCTTCGCCGCGGCGCGGAATGAATCTCCGCCCGCGCCATCCGAAGCCTTCGAAATGAATGTCATGCACGCCGTCCGCAGCCGGCAGCCGGTGGAAAATCCGGAGACACTTACCCTTTTTGACCCGTTGAATTTGTTGTTCCCCCGGCTGGCCTGGGCGGCGGTAGCGATTATTGCCTTGAGTGTCGCGGTGGAGGTTGGGTTGACCGCCTGCGGTGTGCCGGGCGTGGACGACGGCGTGTCGCAAATTTCGACCCAATGGCTGTTGACGCCAAACGGATTTTGATCATGAAAGCCTTCAAATTATTGTCACTGGTATCGCTGGTGTTTCTGGCGGGTGTGGCGGCCGGCGTGGTGGGAACGCGTTACGTGGTGCGGCGGGCAGTGGGTGAAGCCATTGCCCATCCGGAAACCGTCCAGCCGCGCATCGAGCGCAACCTGGCCTTTCGGTTGCGGCTGGACGACGACCAGCGGGTGAAGTTCCACGCCATCCTGTCGGACACGCACGAACAGTTGCAGGGTTTGCGGAAGGAATATCGTCCGCAGGTGATCCTGGTTCTGAGCAATGCCAACGACCGCATTGCCGCGTTGCTGACGCCGGAACAACTGGCGCGGTTCGAAAAGTGGAAGGAACAGAATCGTCCGCTGCTGGAAGGCCTCAAACGGAATCCATGAGATCGGGCCGGACGGCGCAAAATGGCGCAGATTCCATTTGAGCCGGGGCGCGCGGGTGCGGTGCTCTTGCGCTTGCCCTGCGCGAGTAGCTCAATTGGATAGAGCATCTGCCTCCGGAAACGAACAGGGCAAAATCCTCCAGAATCCTCACCCAGCGCACAATGTCCTCCACTCTGATCAGCATCCGTATAAACGTTGGATGAAATTGAGTTAAAGCTTCGTCTGGCATCCTCCGGCGTACTCCGCCATTTGTGACCCGGGTGACACACCGGGTTGCTTTTTTGGCGGGGTAGGTGGGTGTGTCTCGTGGTGGAAGGAGAATTGAGAGCGATGGATTTGTTGGGCGCGGAATTTTATGCAAAAGGGCATTTGGAATATCATTATTTCAGAATGAGATATGCTGCGACTGCCGGAATGGTTTGACGTGCAGACCGTGTGCGCCGATAGGCCGAGGGCGGTGAAAATAGATTCTGACTCCTCCAAACTTTCGCCCTGCACCGGGCGTAAACCACCCCCGCAAAACCTCATTTTGTCCCTAATTTGCCAAGTTCTGGCCAATTCGTGTTAGAAAGACTGTGCGCCTTGGCAAAAGGTTGTGCCAAGAATATATACATTTTTTATCCATAATTTTTGACCTTTAGTTCAACCAAATGGCTCGTCGAATGCTGGTTTCGACGCTGTTACACTGGCGATTTGGAACTGGAAAGCCCTATTTTTTACGATGAATCGAAGCTATATACCGTTCAGGCGGTGCCCATGGGTGTTTATAACACTCATTTTGTACACGGCGACGATCATGGGTGGAAAGGCTGTGACACTGGTACAAGATTTTTATCTACCGATGCCTGAAACCCAGATTTACCAGGCAAATTCAGCCATTGTGAGCGGCACCGGCTCGACGATCGCTTCAACCTTTTCAATCGTAGTCACCGGCGACGGCACGGTGATTTACTACGATCAATGGGAGGATGGCTATGAAACCGACCTAAGCAATCCGATCCAGCCGACGACGCAAATCTGGGGCGATGGTAACGACGCGCACGGCATCCCGCCGGGGTTTGCACATAATCCGCTTGGGCTGCCGGCTGGCACGGTTATCACCCTGACCAACAATGTGACGTTGCCGCGAAATCCTTCGACGGTTTTATGGGATGCGCGCGACCACATCGCGGCGAACAAGGCACTCGTCATTTCCCGTGCCGGCTGGCCGATTCCTACGGGCCCCGTATTCGCGGGAGCGGTGGGGGTTTTATCCACCATGGATTACGGGACGAATTACATCAGTCCGGTCGGCCAGAACCTGGCCAACAACCTTTTTAAATACGTCGGCATGTTCATCATGGCGGCGCAGAACAACACGGCGGTGACGATTGATCCGAATGGCAATGGGGTGGGTGCAACGAACATTGTTTTGAACCAGGGCGAATCTTACCTGGTGAACGGCGGGATTTTGAAAGGCGGCCGGGTTACGGCCACCAAGCCGATCCAGGCCGACCTCATCATCGGCCACGTTGGCGCGAGCTTCGCCAGCGACTGGTTCACGCTTTATCCCGTCAGTGAGTGGGACAACAGCTACTACACGCCGGTTGGATCGGCAGCGACGGTTTCGCAGCCGGCTTATGTTTATCTCTATAATCCCGGCACCAACGCCATCACCATCAATTACAGCACCAAGGTCGGGTCGGGCAGTTTTTCCGTGCCCGGCACGAACGGTGTTTTCCAGTTTCAAATGCCGGTGGGTTCCGGGGCGAGTTTTGTGAGCGCGGGCGGACAAAACTTTTTTGCCGTTTGCACCGTGGCCGCCAACAATACGGCCGACACGTCCTGGAATTGGGGATTCACCCTGGTGCCCAAAGGCGCGTTGACCACCGAGGCAACAGTTGGCTGGGGACCGGGCAGCGCGGATGGCACGGCGGACGGCAGTCCCGTCTGGGTCACCGCGCTGGCGAACACCATCTTGTATGTGGATTACAAAGGCGATCATGCCGGGCTGCTCACGGATCCGTATGGCAACAAATACGACACCAATTTCACCGTGTCCGCGTTGCAATCGCAAAAAATTTACGATCCCAGCAAAAACCAGACAGGGATGCGGATTTATACCGTGGACGGAACGCTCATCGCCGCGGCCTGGGGTGAAGACTGTGACGTGGCCGGATCGGGCAATCCCTACATCGATGCCGGTACCACCGTGTTGCCGTTTCCGGTGCCCGTCTTGACCAAATCCGTCGTGATCGTGACCGACACGCCTCCCACCGGGTTGAGCGTCGGCGATACCCTTCAATATATCGTTACGGTGAATAATAAAGGTCTGTTGCCGCTCGGTAATACCCTGGTGTTGGACGCCCCGACCACGAATCTGACTTACATCACCAACTCCACCCTCTACAACGGCGTTCCGCTTCCCGACAGCATTACCGGCACGCCTTTCCCGCTCGATGCTCCCGGCTACACCGTTCCAATCATTTTGAGCCAAGGCAACACCACTTTCCAATATCTCGTCAAAGTTAATGCCAGCGGTGCGGTCAGCAACAGCGTCAACATCGCCGGCACTGCCATTTCTGCCCAGACTTATCTCCCGCCGGCCCCGACCAATGGGGCGTCGGTCACGTTGAATTTTTCCGACACCAACGGCGTGTCGGCGAATTTCTATTCCATCGGTGCGAATGTTTATGTCACGATGACCAATGCCGTGGGCAATACGTTGTCCAATACGGTGCAGACCATTGCCGTGACAGTGTCGGACCAGACGCATGGCGATTTGCAGACCATCAACCTGACCGAGACCGGTACGAACACGGGCGTTTTCCGCAATATCACCGGCCTGCCGACCTCGGCCACGTCCGGCCTGGCGCAACAGGATGGCATATTAAACGTCAGCCCCGGCGACACTTTGAGCGTCAGCTACACCGACTCGATTTATGGCGACAGTGCCACCAATACCGCCGCGATTCTGATTCCCGCCCTGACCAAGCAGCTTTACTTGAGCGTCAACGGCTCGACCAACGGCACCCAGGCGTTGAACCGCGTTGACCCGGTTGCCTACGGCCATGGGCCGACACGCACCAGCGTGGACATTGGTTCGGGCGGCAGCGGCAGCTCCGGCTTCGTTGTTTTCGATAGCGCCTCCTCGAACAAGACCGTTGGCATTACAAATTGGGTTCACACCACGACCAATGCTGCGAACCGATTGATGCTGGTTGGCGTCACATATATAGCGGGTTCAGGTAACGTTTCTTCCAGCATCACTTACGGTGGAGTCGGTCTGACGAAGGTGAGGGGTATTACGAACTCATCAGCTCTTTCTGAAGTGTGGCAATTGGTGAATCCCCCTTCTGGGACCACCAACATCATAATCACTCGTGTCGGCACGGGGAGATTATATGCCGGTGCGGTGACCTTCAGCGGTGTGGCAACGGGCACGCCGCTCAGCGCCACCAACACAGCTACAGGCACTGCCTCTGCCGCAAGCGTGACCATTTCCTCGGCCACAAACGAAATCTTCTTTGACAACCTGGCTTCGGACAACCTCCAGCCCACACTGGGAGCAGGTCCGACGCAACGTTGGAACCTCAATAATGGTTCAGCGGAAGGTGGAGCGGCTTGCACCGGGGCGGGAACGAACTCCGTTACCATATCCTGGACGGCAGGTAATCCGTGGGCACAAATTGCCGTGTCCGTCAAAGCGGCGGCGGCTGGCGGGGGCGGCGGTGGTCCGGCCACGAACGTGACTTCCTTTGCGCAGACGCCTTCCTTCGTTTTGCCATTCACGATGCCGGCCGGTGCGGCAGTCACCATCACGAATTTTATCACCGTCACCAACGGGAGTCTGACGGCGAATCCCAACGTCACCGCCCGGCTGCAAACCAACGGCGTGAATTTCCTGACGCTGACCAATCCGGTTTACACGGGAGCGGCGGGTGTCACCAACCTTGTCTGGACCGGCACGTTGAACGCCAATGTCACCATTCCAACTGGTACGAACATTACCTACGTCGTTTCCAATGGCGTGCCGGGCACTGCGTTCCACGTTAACTACGACAGCACCAATGCACCGTCGGTGATTGTCCTGCCAGCTTCTACTGTCATCAGCATCAACACGCTTGGTGTCTATGATGCGCCTTATCCCGGCGGCAATCTCGTCACCACGCCGGTCGCCGGTTCCACGGTTTACGTCCGCGCCAATGTCAGCGATCCATTCGGCAGCTACGACATCACCAGCCTCGGCCTCGCCGTTACCGGGCCAAATCCCGGCGCCAGCTTCACCAACCTCCTGACCGGCGCGAACGTGATGACTAACGACAGCGCCTCCAAAACCTACGAATACCAATGGGTCACCAGCCCGACGACAGGTGGTTACAGCATTGCAGCCACCGCCAACGAAGGCACGGAAGGCGTCACCGCCACGGCAACCGCCAGCATTTTCACCTTTTTCCTCGACCTCGGCACGCCGAGCACCACGGTATTCACCAGCGGCAATAATGGTCCGGCCACCAATAGCTACACCGCGGGTGGTCCGGTCTGCATCCAGGTCAAGGATTTGAACCGCAACACCAATGCGGCTACGATGGATACCGTCATCATCACCGTCACCAGCAGCGCAGGCGATTCGGAAATCGTCACGCTCTTCGAGACTGGCACCAATACCGGCATTTTCACCAGTTGCATCAACACCAGTACCAATGTCGTAGGTGCACCCAACGACGGCACGTTGTATGCGCCGGTGGGTTCCATCCTGACCGCGAGTTATTCTGACCCGACTGATCCGACGGATAACACCAGCGCCACCGCCACGGTTCAGCCCGCACCCGGCGTGCCCGGCGTCGTGATGAATAAAACCATTCTATCGCCATCTGGCGGACAGGTCGCCCTCGGCCAGCCAGTAACATTCAATCTGCAAGTCGTCAACGTCGGCAGTACCACGTTGCCTGGCTTGGGCATCAGCGACAGTTTCCCGTCCGCCAAATTAAGTTACTCTGCCGCCAGCCTGGCGCCCAACACCATCACTGCCGGTCTCCTGACCTGGACCAACCTCGGCGTGTTTGCACCTGGCCAGAGCACGAACATTACCGTCACGTTCACCACGCTTGCAACCGGTGCGGTGACGAATTTCGCCACAGCCAACGGCGTCACGGCGACCAATACTTCGTTCGTCACGTTGCAGGTCAATAACGCAGCGTTAAACGTCACGAAAATTTTGTTAAGTCCCACCAACACGCCGGTGGCTGTCGGTAGCAACGTCGTTTTCCGCATCACCGTCCAGAACGTCGGCAACACTGTCGTCAACTATCTGCCGCTCGAAGACGCGTTCAGCGGCGCGTATTATCAATTCGTCTCCGCCGCCATCGCGCCCAATGGTTCCGGCGCGGGCAGCTTGCTGTGGACGAATCTCGCCAGCCCGACGGCGCTCGCGACGGGCGCCATCATCACGAATGACATCACGATGAAAGTCGTCGGTCAGGGCAGCCCGGCTAATAACTCCGCTACGGTGGACTATGCCACGGACGTTTTCGGCAATGCGGTACCGACGGTCTCCAGCACCATCGGCGTGAATACCGCTTCGGCGTCCATCAATGGACACGTCTATAACGACATCAATCAAAGCGGCGTGTTCACCAACGGCGACACCGGCCTGAGCGGGGTTGCTTTGCAATTGTTCACGGATCCCAATGGCGATGGCAATCCGTCTGATGGCACGCTGGTGCAGGTCACCACCACGGATGCCAATGGTTATTACGAATTGTTGAACCTTAATACCGGCCATTACGTCGTGGTGGGCGCCGACCTGCCCGGTTATGCCAGCAGCGCACCGGCGAATAACCGCCTTTCACTCAACGTCACCAATCTTACCGCGTTTACGAACGCGAACTTCTTCCAATACATTCCCGCCCCGTCGGTGTATTCCACCATCAGCGGCACGGTGTCGTATGACACTAATGGTAACGCCACGAATGACGCTGGCGAACCTGGCTTGGCCAACTTCGAGGTTGATCTCGCGCAGGACGTGAACAGCAATGGGGTGGCGGATTCCGGCGAGCCGGTGACCGCCAGTGTCAACACCGACACCAATGGAAATTATTCCTTCGCCGGCATCACGCCTGGTCATTACGTCATCCGCCAAACGGAACCATACGGCTATTACAGCACCGGCGATTCCCAGGGACGCACCGACAGCCAAATCAGTTTTGTCTCCACCAATGGCATTGTCTCCACGAACAACAGTTTCTTCGATCGCCTGTTGCCCACCGCCGTCAACGACACCAACTCGGCGCTGAATTTTGTGCCGGTAACGATTTATCCGCTTACCAACGACATCAGCCCTAACGGCGATGCGTTGACTATCAGCGGCGCCACCAGTTCCAACGGAGTTGTCGTCATCAATCCTGGCAACACTAACATTGCCTTCACCCCCACCAATACCGGCACGGCCATCATCACTTACACCATCAGCGACGGCCATGGTGGCACGTCCAGCGCTATCATTTCCGTCACCGTCACCGAACTGGCAGACGTGGCGATTGGTAAAACGGGTTCAGCATCCATCTTTGCCGCAAGTAACCTGACCTACACGCTCAGCGTGACGAACTTTGGACCGTCACCCGCCAATTTTGTGGTGGTGACGGACAGCCTGCCGGCGGGAGTAATCTTCGTCTCCGCCAGTGCTGGCGGATTGAACAACAGCGGTGTGGTGACCTGGACTTTGGGAACATTGGCCAATGGTGCGGTAAGCAACGTGACGGTGACGGTGACAGCTCCGGCGAGCGGTTCGCTGACCAACATCGCCAATGTGACTTCACCGACGGGTGATCCGAACAGCACGAATAATATCACACCGCCAGTCGTTACCACAGTGACGCCGGTGGCGGACATTGGCCTGGGAAAAACGGCGGCAGGCACAGTATTGGCGTCCAGCAACCTGGTTTACACGATTTCCGTGACGAACTTCGGGCCGTCGAGTGCCAGCACCGTGGTGGTGACAGACAGCCTGCCGGCGGGAGTGACCTTTGTCAGTGCCAGTGGCAATGGCGTCAACAACAGCGGCGTGGTCAACTGGGCTTTGGGCACCCTGGCCAATGGTGCGGTAAGCAACGTGACGGTGACGGTGACAGCTCCGGCGAGCGGTTCGCTGACCAACATCGCGACTGCCGGTTCACCGACGGGCGATCCGAACAGCACGAATAATATTACGCCTCCAGTCGTTACCACAGTGACGCCGGTGGCGGACATTGGCCTGGGAAAAACGGCGGCAGGCACAGTATTGGCGTCCAGCAACCTGGTTTACACGATTTCCGTGACGAACTTCGGGCCGTCGAGTGCCAGCACCGTGGTGGTGACAGACAGCCTGCCGGCGGGAGTGACCTTTGTCAGTGCCAGTGGCAATGGCGTCAACAACAGCGGCGTGGTCAACTGGGCTTTGGGCACCCTGGCCAATGGTGCGGTAAGCAACGTGACGGTGACGGTGACAGCTCCGGCGAGCGGTTCGCTGACCAACATCGCCACCGCCAGTTCACCGACGGGTGATCCGAACCTGACGAACAACGTGACACTGCCAGTGATCACGACGGTGACAGCAGTGGCGGATGTGGGTCTTGGAAAGACAGCGGCGGCGAGTGTTCTGGCCAGCAGCAACCTGGTTTACACGATTTCAGTGACCAACTTTGGGCCGTCGAGTGCGAGCGGTGTGGTGGTGACGGACAGCTTGCCGGCGGGAGTGACTTTCGTCTCAGCCAGCGGTGGGGGCATCAATAGCGCCGGTGTGGTGACCTGGACTTTTGGTAATCTGGCGAGCGGACAAGTGACGAATTTCAATGTAACGGTGACAGCGCCGGCCAGCGGTTCATTGACCAACACCGCAACCGTGACTTCACCGACCGGTGATCCGAATGGCACGAACAATATCACGCCTTCGGTCGTTACCACAGTGACCCCGGTGGCAGACATTGGTCTGGGCAAATCGGCAGCGGCAAGTGTCTTGGCCAGCAGCAATCTGGTTTACACGATCAGCGTGACGAACTTCGGGCCGTCGAGTGCCAGCAGTGTGGTGGTGACGGACAGCCTGCCGGTTGGAGTGACCTTCGTGTCCGCCAGTGGTGGGGGCATCAACAAC
>Ga0265338_10001603_pt1 | contig 36318 bp, 29 predicted proteins | sample 42126metaG_FD_193579 | JGI IMG/M metagenome (GOLD analysis project Ga0265338, IMG submission 193579) | Rhizosphere microbial communities from Carex aquatilis grown in University of Washington, Seatle, WA, United States - 4-21-26 metaG | ecosystem: Host-associated > Plants > Roots > Rhizosphere... | reverse complement strand
GCGTCGCCGCCCTGGATTTTTTTCAAAACGTCCGTCGAATAAATCGAAAGACAATCCAGGTTGTAATTGCGGATGTCCTCAACGTAGCGATTCTCAACGAGGTGGGCGTAAAGATGCTTGAGATGGGGCGCGACCTCCATGTTCTGGACAGTGGTCAGTTGTCCGTTGCGATCGAGCGAGGGATAAATATAGAGCTTCACGTCCTTGCGGAACAGTTGGCCGAGCGATTCCATGATGCCACCCGGCAGATCCGTATAAAATTTCTCGTCCATGATGTCCCGCAAACGCACCAATCCGAGCGGCAGGCCGATGGGCCGCTGCGTGTAACGCCAGAGATAGGTCAGGAGGCGATGGTAACGCAGGAAATTCGAAATGAGCACGGGCTTGCCGAGCGCGCTCAGCATGTCGACGCGCGCGAGAAAATCGTGCGGGTCGATGGTATCGCCCACCTGCAACTGGCGCAGGGTCATTTCGAGAATCACAATCGGGGTCTCGCCCTGGAGCGATTCTTCCTGGGCAAATTGCTCCTGCGCACGTTCGAGCATTTCCACCATGGGGTTGGTGATGGGACGGAAACTGCCGCGCTGCACGAGGACGGGCTTTTTGTACAGGACCTCGCCCCATTGCACCGCTTCGCCTTCGGCCGTGAACATCGCGGCTTCGGTGAGATCTTTTTCGACGAGTTGCAAGGCCATCAGGCGGTTGTCCACTTCGGCGAACGCCGGGCCCGCAAAACGGATCATGTCCACTTCCACGCGTTCCCAGGTGAGGTTGTCCAGCAGTGAACCGATGAGCGTCTCCGGATTTTCCCAAAAATAAAACGCGCCATAGATCAGGTTCATGCCAATGACACCCAATGCCTCCTGCTGGCGCAGCGAGTCGTGATCCAGCATCCGAACGTGGATGAAAATTTCCGAATACGGCGCGTGCGGCTCGTTTTGGAAACGAATGCCGAGCCAACCGTTGCCGTCGTCATGACGCTTAAAGCTGCCGGTGGCGACGGTGTCGGCATAAACGAAAAACGCAACCTGATCCCCACGTTTTTGACCGAGCCGTTCCTGAAGCAAAACGTATTCGTGGTCGAGCATTGAGCGGAGACGCTGGCGGCTCACGTAGCGATCCGCCGGCCCGTAAATGGCGTCGCTCACGGCCATGTCGTAGGCGGAAATCGTTTTGGCGACGGTGCCGGACGCGCCGCCAACGCGGAAGAACCAGCGCGCCACTTCCTGGCCCGCGCCGATTTCGGCGAAGGTTCCGTAGCGTTTGGCGTCGAGATTAATTCGCAACGCCTTCTGGTGCGGGCTTAAAATTTCATTGGGCATAACCTGCGGACAATGTAGCGGCGGGCTGAGACCGCCGCACTCAGAAAGTTCAAGGGCTGTGACATTTCGCGGCACAGTCGCGCCGGAGGTTGACAAGCCAAGCCTTCGGTTCAAGGATGCTCTCATTCACCATGCGTTCCCGTCAAATAACTCTACCGATTGCTATTGCGCTGTCTTGCGCAGGATTGACCAATGTCGGCGTTGGCAATGCCCAAACTTGGACTGCCACCGGCGCGCCTGTCACCAATTGGACGTCTCTAGCAGTGTCGGCCGATGGCTCCAAATTGTTCGCTGCCGCCAACAATGCGCAGGGCACCACCGGCGAGCTTTTCCTTTCTATTGACTTTGGAGTTTCGTGGACGCAAACGTTGGTAACCAACCTTTCCTGGATCTCAGTCGCATCGTCGGCCGATGGCAATTGGCTCGCGGCGGCGCCAACCTCTGGTGTCAGTTACCTTTCCACCAACGCGGGCACAACGTGGGCCACCAATATCTCCTCCACAAAATGGACCAAGATCGTTTCTTCGGCGGACGGTTCGAAACTGGCCGCGACTCGTTTCCTTAGCGGCGTTTTTGTCTCGACGAATGCCGGCGGTATCTGGAGCACCAGCGTTGCGCCAATCTTTGACGTGACTTGTATCGCATCGTCGGCGGACGGAACGAAATTCGCCGCCGGAAACAACGTGGGCCGAATGGCAAATTCGACGAACGGCGGCGCCTCTTGGTCGACCAACGCGCCGTTACCCATGTACGTCGGTTGCATCGCAAGTTCGGCGGACGGCACGCGTTTGCTCGCCGGCGTGGGCGGTCCCGGCGCTCCAAGTGGGTCGCTCTACACGTCAAGGAACTCGGGCCTGAGTTGGGTCAGCAATTCTGCGCCTTCGCATTTCTGGAATTCCGTTGCCATGTCGGCGGATGGCAACACGCTGCTGGCAGTCACCGGGTTCAGTATCTACACCTCGACGGACGGTGGAGCCAACTGGGTTTCCAACAATACGCCGCATTTAGACTGGAGCAGCGCCGCCATGTCAGCCGATGGCGCCAAAATGTTTGCGACGGCTTCTCCCGGCGGAATTTACATCTTGCAGAACACACCGGCGCCGCGATTAGCCATCACCCCTTCCAATGGTGACCTGGCATTTTCGTGGACCGTGCCGTCCACCAATTTCGTATTGCAGGAGAGCCTCGATTTGACGGGAACCAACTGGGTGACCTTGACGAACCTGCCCGCGTTGAATCTAAGAAATCTCCAGGACGAGCTCAATGTTCCGGCACAAGGTGCCGCTGGTTACTTTCGGTTAATCACACAATAACGGGTGCTCTGACATTGCCCCCAGGCCTCACGGGATTCCGAGGGCCGGCCTCCGATCTGGCGCGTTGATCGAAGGTTCCGCTACTTGCCGAGCAGGTGCTCGGCGCTCCGGCGGCAGTGTCCAGATGCAACCATTCGTGCCGGGCGTATTTTGAAACGGCCCTCAAAACGGGAACCTTTTCAGTCGCCCGTCTCACGCAACTCGCTGAAGCCTAAGAACAAGGGCGCATCATCCAAGGAATAAGATAATCGAAAAACTTACCAACAAAGGTGACAGTTTTTCCAATCCATGGAAGCTTGTCGGCATTCCGAAGGTCGCGAGCGCGCATGAAACGTAACTATTCACCCACAGCGAATCACGTATATGAGTGATTTATTCGCGGCGCGTTCGCAGATGGCGATGTCCCTCGCCTTTCACATTATTTTCGCGGTGGTCGGGATAGCGATGCCGTTAATGATGGTCGTGGCGGAAGGAATGTGGCTGCGCACGCGCGAAGGAGTTTACCTCACGCTCGCCAAACAATGGGCGAAAGGAACCGCCATTCTTTTCGCTGTCGGCGCGGTTTCCGGCACCGTGCTATCCCTCGAATTGGGCCTGCTCTGGCCGGGGTTCATGCGCTATGCTGGCGCCATCATCGGCATGCCCTTTTCACTCGAGGGCTTTGCTTTTTTTCTCGAGGCAATTTTTCTGGGAATTTATCTCTACGGCTGGAAACGCGTATCGCCCCGAGCGCATTGGCTTGCGGGAATAGTGGTCGCCTTTAGCGGAATGATCTCCGGAGTCTTCGTGGTTACCGCCAATGCTTGGATGAACACTCCCGCCGGTTTCGAACTGATCAATGGCCAGCCGGCGAATATTCGTCCGATTGCCGCGATGCTCAATCCCGCCGCGCTCCAACAAGTCATTCACATGACCATCGCGGCATATGCGGCGGTTGGTTTTGCCGTGGCAGCGATCCATGCCTTTATGCTTCGGCGCGACTCGCGGAATGAATTCCATCGCCGCGCTTTCGCCATCGCGTTTTCGCTTGGGGCGCTCATGGCCATTCTGCAACCGGTGAGCGGGGATTTTTTGGCGCGACAGGTTTTTCACAATCAACCGGCCAAACTGGCCGCCATGGAAGGCCAGTTCAAAACGGAAACCCGCGCTCCCCTGCATCTCGGCGGCTGGCCGGATGAAGAGACGCGCACGGTAAAATACGGCCTCGAAATTCCGGACGGTCTCACCCTGCTCGTGCATCATAAAATGGACGGCGAAATAAAAGGCCTGGAAGCTTTTCCGCGCGATCAATGGCCGCCCGTCGCGGTGGTCCATGTTTCGTTTCAAATCATGGTCGCGTGCGGGATGTTCATGATGTTGACCGGCCTGGTAGGCGCTTGGCTCGCGCTACGGAAAAAGAGACCGTGTGACCAGCGCTGGTTCTTGCGGCTGGCGATGCTCTGCGGGCCGCTTGGTTTCGTGGCGATCGAGACGGGCTGGACGGTAACCGAAGTGGGCCGGCAGCCGTGGATTATTTACGGCATCATGCGCACTGCGGATGCCGTTACTCCGATGCCGCAATTGATCGTTCCGTTCGTTTCATTCACGGTCCTTTACATCTTTTTGGCGTTTGTGGTCATTTTCCTCCTCAAGCGGCAGGTGTTTCAGAGCCCAAAATCCCCCGCCGAAATTGAAAGGAAAACTCCATGATGCCGCCAAGTGATCTGGTGGGGTTCGTCATGATTGTATCGCTGGTTTTGTACGCGTTGGGCGCGGGCGCGGACTTCGGCGGCGGCGTGTGGGATCTGTTCGCCAGCGGCCCCCGGGCCCGCCGGCAACGCGAGCTGATCGCGAACGCCATCGGCCCCATTTGGGAGGCGAACCACGTCTGGCTGATTCTGGTGATTGTGCTCCTCTTCGTCGCATTCCCGCCGGTCTTCGCCGCCATGAGCATTGCCCTGCACATTCCCCTGGCGGTGATGCTCATCGGCATCGTGCTGCGCGGCTCGGCCTTTGTCTTTCGCAGTTACGATGTGCAAACTGATGACGTGCAACGGCGCTGGAGCCGCCTGTTCGCCGTGGGCAGCATCGTCGCGCCCATCATGCTGGGTGTCTGCGTGGGAGCGATTGCGTCGGGGACCATTCGCGTCCACCTTGAAACAGGCCGGGTGGAAACGAATTTCATTTCGCAATGGCTCGGGGCGTTCCCGTTTGCCATCGGGTTGTGGACGCTGTCGCTGTTTGCTTTTCTCGCGGCGGTTTATCTGACCAACGAAACGACGGAGGTCGAACTGCGGGAGGATTTCCGCCGCCGGGCGCTCGCGGCGGGAATGGCGGTGGCGCTGATGGCACTGTTGAGTTTCATCCTGGCCGAACGCGGCGCGCCGTCGATTCGAAGCGGACTGTCCAAGGAATGGTGGTCGATTCCCTTTCAAATCGTGACCGGGCTGTTTTCCGTCGGCGCGCTGGCGGCGGTATGGAAACGCCACTATCGACTCGCGCGCGTGCTCGCGATGACGCAGATTAGTTTTATCATCGCCGGCTGGGGTTTGGCGCAGTTTCCATTTTTGATTGGGCCGGATCTGACTTTCACGAATTCAGCCGCGCCCGACAACGTGCTGCGCGTCTTGATTCGGGCACTCGCGGCCGGGGCGGTTTTGCTGTTCCCTTCCCTCTGGTATTTGTTTCGAATTTTTAAGAACCCGGCCGGAAGATAGAGACAGGCAGGATGCCGGCCCTACGAATCAGGTCGTCACCCCGGTTTTTCCATTCGTGCTCCCGCATTATTTTTAATGCGGAGCATACAATGAAACAGGTTTACATCGGCACGAGCGGGTGGGTCTACAAGGAATGGCAAAAACATTTCTACCCGGAGAACGTGCCGGCGAGGCAGCAATTCCAGTATTACACGACGCAATTTCCAACCGTGGAAATCAACGCGACGTTCTATCGTTTGCCGACGTTGAAAATAGTTCGCAGGTGGCGGGACAAAGCGCCGCCGGGATTTGTATTCGCCGTGAAGGGCAGCCGGTTCATCACGCACATTCTGAAAATCGGCCACGCGAGCAAGGGATTGCGAAAATACTTCGGCCGCCTCAAGGGGTTGGAGAAACGCACCGGACCAGTGCTGTGGCAGCTTCCGCCGTTTATAAAGAAAAGTCCGGAGCGGCTGGAGAAGTTCCTCAAAATCCTGCCGAAGAATTATTGCCACGCCTTCGAATTCCGTCATCCGTCGTGGTATGAGGGCAATGAGGCGTTCGCTTTGTTGCACAAATATAACGCGGCGCATGTGAATCTCAGTTCGCTTCGAATGCCAATGAATCTCACCGTGACGGCAAAATTTGTTTATATCCGGTTCCACGGATTGAAGGATGGCGCCCGGCACGATTACACGCGCGCCGAGTTAGAGCCGTGGGCCGCTTTCATTCGCAAAAATGCGCGCGCCGGCCGCGATGTCTATGCGTATTTCAACAACGACCTGAACGTTGACGCACCGGATAACGCGAAAATGCTGATGGATATGGTAGGCAACGCAGCGATCAAACCGTTCGCAAATGAAATGACAAATGACGAATAACGAATGGCAGAGGTAACGCACCATTCGTCATTTGTTATTCGTCATTCTTATATACGTGTACTTTCGGACTTTCATCGCGGGAACTCCCTGCTATATTGGCAACGATGTTTTGCACCCAGGATTTACGTGTCAAAGAAATCGTCCGGTTGATTCAACCCGCGGCGCTCAAGGGCGCTCTGCCGATCACCGAGGCGGCCGGCGCCACCGTGTTCCACAGCCGCGAAGCGGTTAAAAACATTCTCCATCAAAAAGATCCGCGCCTGCTGGTGGTGGTGGGTCCTTGCTCCATTCACGATGAAAAAGGCGCGCTGGAATACGCCGAAAAGCTGAATGCGCTCCGCAAGGAATTTGCGAGCCAGATGGAAATTGTGATGCGCGTTTATTTTGAGAAGCCGCGCACAACCGTCGGCTGGAAGGGCCTGATCAACGATCCGCACCTCGACAATTCGCAGGACATCGAATCCGGCCTTAAGATCGCGCGGCGCCTGCTGCTCGAGATCACCGGCATGGGTTTGCCGGCGGGCACGGAATTTTTGGACCCGATTATCCCGCAATACATCGCGGACCTCATCACCTGGGCCGCCATCGGCGCGCGCACCACGGAGTCGCAAACGCATCGCGAACTGGCGAGCGGCCTCTCGATGCCGGTCGGTTTCAAGAACGCGACCGACGGCAGTTTGCAGGTAGCGATTGACGCCATGACTTCGGCGCGGTCGTCGCACAGCTTTTTGGGAATCGACCAGGACGGATTCACGGGCATCGTGCGCACGACCGGAAATTCCGACGGCCACGTGGTTTTGCGCGGCGGACGGTTGCAGACGAATTACGACGCCAAGAGCATCCAGGAGGCGGAAGCAAAACTGACGCAGGCGAAATTGCCCGCCGTGCTGATGGTGGATTGCAGTCACGCGAATTCCGGCAAACAACCGGCGCGCCAGGAAGATGTCTGGCACAACATCATCGCGCAACGTGTGGGCGGCACCAAATCGCTTGCGGGCGCGATGATCGAGAGTTATTTGCACGAAGGCAGCCAGCCCATCACGAAAAAAGTTTCAGACCTTCGTTATGGCGTGTCCATCACCGACGCTTGTATCTCGTGGGAAACGACCGAGCGGATGTTGCGCTGGGGTTACGAGCAACTCGCCAAGGCACCGCGCGAATTGGTCGCGGTTTGAGAGCACCCTCATCTGGTAGGGCGCGTCACTCCGTGCGCGCCGAGGTCGCATCGCCAGCGACCTTTTCTCGCTTCAAAGCAGCGCGCACGGAGTGACGCGCTCCGCCTTTGCATCAGGTTCGTCAAAACATCCTTCAAGCGTTATGCTTCAATCCATGAACGACTGGGCACTCATCACCGGCGGTTCGATGGGGATCGGCTATGAACTGGCGAAGGTATTCGCCGGCGAGAGATTTAATCTCGTGCTCGTCGCGCGCAGTGAAGCGCGGCTCAAGCAAGTCGCGGAGGAATTGCGCGCGCAACACGGCGTTGAAACAAGAATTCTCGTCAAAGACCTCTCTCTGCCCAATGCGCCGCAGGAAATTTTCGACGCACTGCATGACACGCCCATTTCCGTGCTGGTGAATAACGCGGGTTTCGGCTGGCGCGGCGCTTTTGCCGAATGCGATTTGCAGCGTCAAGCACTGGACATGATGCACGTGAATATGGATTCGCTCGTGGCGCTCACACGGTTGTTCCTCCCCTCAATGCTGGCGCGCAAACAAGGACGAATCATGAACGTGGCCTCGACGGCGGCATTTCAACCGGGGCCGTTCTCGAACATTTATTTTGCGACCAAAGCGTTTGTCCTGTCGTTCTCGATCGCATTATCGGAAGAGCTGGAGGGCACGGGAGTGACCGTCACGGCATTGTGCCCGGGATCGACGCGCACTGAATTTTTCGAACGCGCTGAGATGAAAAACATGCGTCGCGATGGCCTCATGATGGATGCGGGCGTGGTGGCACGGGTCGGGTATCGGGGCTTGATGCGCGGCAAACGCGTGGTGATTCCCGGGGCGATGAATAGATTGATGGCGGCGTTAACGCACGTTGTTCCAACGCGGTGGATCACGAAAATTGTGCGGGGGTTGAATGGAAAGTGAGGCGCGACCAGAACACCGGTCACGTCCTCGGCCAGTTCGCCTGTTGGCGCGAAGCAATGCTCCGCGCTCCTGCATAAAAAAACTTGGTGGCGTTCGGCGGGGCGGTTAGTCTGCGCGCATGGTTCACGTTGGTATTGGCTACGATGTTCATCAATTGGTCACGGGCCGCAAACTCATTCTTGGCGGTGTGGAAATCCCGCACACCAAAGGCCTGGACGGCCACTCAGATGCGGACGCGCTCATGCACGCGATTTGTGACGCCCTCCTCGGGGCTCTCGGCGAGGAAGACATCGGGCATTTTTTCCCAAACACGGATCCGCGCTGGAAGGGCGCGCCCAGCAAGGTTTTCTTGCAGGAAGCCGCGCGACAGGTCGAGTTCAAGCAGGGAAAAATCGTGAATATTGATGCGACCGTCATCGCTCAAGCGCCGAAAATTTATCCCTTCATCCGCGAAATGAAAATCCGCATTGCCGAAGCGCTCGGCGTTAATATCCAGCAAATCGGCGTCAAGGCCACCACCAATGAAACCATGGGTTTTATTGGGCGCGAGGAAGGTATTGCGGCGATGGCCGTGGCGAGCGTGGATTTGCCGAGTCTCGAGTTCCGAAGCCCCGCGTAAAGGAACACCGCCCATGGCCAAAGCTGAAATCAGTTGGAAACGCGTCACCGAGGACGGGGTAAAACTTCAGGTTTACGCGCAACACGTCGGCCGCGAATGGAAATTTTTTCAGCGCGAAAAACGTTTCGACCAGTGGCAACACATCCCGCAGCCACCCCTGGAAGATTGGATGGAATTGTTGGACGCCATTCAGCGCCTGGTCGTTCGCCGGCGCTACCAACCGAACGACGAAGAGGACATTCGCAAAAAAATCCGCGATCGGTTCCCGGAGGCGGAGGTGTAGCGGTCTGTGACCGTCGCACTGGATACTGCAAATACAGCGGCGGTCATAGACCGCCGCTACATCACCTGCGTCGCCGATCTTCTTCCACCACTTCCAGGCGCATGGATTCCTGCCGAAGCTCGTAATTCGTGCGGATTGAATCGCCGAGCGTTTTCATGTCCACTGGCTTTTTGAAACAGCACGCCACCCCCGTTTGAAGACTGCGGCTGCGCACGTATTCCCCATCCAGCGCACTCACAACGATGATTGGCACCTTGGACGTAGATGGCTGCGAACGCAGGATTTCGCAAATGGAAAAGCCGTCCAGGTCCGGCAGCATCAAATCCACCAGCACGACATCCGGTAATTCGCGGCGTGCGGTGTTTAACGCCTGGACGCCATCGACCGCTGTGAGTATTTCAAAGCCCTGCCCTTCCAGGTTGTATTTAACCAGTTCGATGAAATCCGATTCATCGTCCACGACCAACACGCGCGGTTTCATGCCGGAAAACTGGCTGAATCGTGTGACCACTGCGCGTCGATTTCGTTAAGACAAGGTCACAAAAAAAATGTCTCCTTTCGCCACGGGCGTCCATTTATAAGGGAGATGATGAACGATGACATGGCGCTCGTGCGGGAATACGCCGCTTGCCAATCCGAGCGGGCGTTTGAAGAGGTTGTCTCGCGCTATCTCAACCTCGTCTATTCATCCGCGTTGCGGCAGGTGGGCGACCCGCATTTGGCCGAGGACGTCACCCAGGCCGTTTTCATCATCCTGGCGCGCAAAGCAAAATCGCTCAGTGAGAAAACTATTTTATCCGGCTGGCTCTATCGAACCACACGGTTCACATCCGCCGACGCGCTGAAAATTCAACGCCGCCGCCAAATGCGGGAACAGGAGGCATACATGGAAGCCGCAACCCACCCCACCCAAACCGATGCCGCCTGGGAACAAGTTTCGCCGATATTGGACGAGGCCATGGCGCAATTGCGCGACCAGGATCGAGACGCCCTCGTGCTGCGATTTTTCGAGAACAAAAGTTTGCGGGAGGTGGGAATGGCAATGGGCTTGGAAGAGCGCGCCGCACAGAAACGGGTGGCGCGGGGTTTGGAAAAACTCCGCGCCTTCCTTGCCAAACGCGGCGTCACACTTTCGGCGGCGAGGATTGCAGGAACGGTTTCGGCGAACTCGGTGCAAGTGGCGCCTTCCGCATTCGCAACCATTGTTATTGCAGCAACAAAAGGAACCGCGACAACAGTATCTATTTTAACCCTCGTGAATGGAGCATTGAAAATTATGGCATGGACCAAAATAAAATCAGCAATCACTATGGCGATGACAGTCATGTTGCTCGGCACTGGAGCAACTCTCGTGACACTGGCCGAAACCAAAAGCACAGCAAGCCGATCAACGGCGAAGATTACTAATTGGGCCAGTGGGACGTCACGGGCCGGGAGGCAAGTGAAGGCTTCGGGTGATATTGCGCTGGGTATCTCGATTGATGGAGAAACCGCCACGGTCAGGTTAGGCGAACCGCGTGTTGACCCCGCCGGTAAAGTAACAGCAGATCACACCCTGATCTTTGAGGCACAGCGATTGCTCTTTGACGGGAAAGAGCGAGCCAAGATTCCAGCTTCTGCCACAGTCATCGAGCTAGTATGCACGAACCAAACGATCTCGATCATGGCGGACACAAAGTTAGTGCTTACTACAAGCCTGGATAACCGATGACCCGCGCTGGCCAATCACCACGCCTTAATCCCCAATTAGCGCCCCCGTCGCTACTGCTTTATCGATTACTCGTTTGACCCGCGGCCAAAGCAGGGGCGCATAACGGCACGCAAAGAATTCTTTTCTTTTTTGACGATTGCTTGCAGCATCATGACTGAACATGGCGAAGAAGAGTAAGAACGAATCGGATCAACCGGAATTGCCCATCGAGGGCGCCAAAGCACCCGCAAACGGAAGCCCCAAAGAGCCAGCCAAAGGCGAGAAGAAGCCGTCGAGCAATGGCGACGGCAATGGGCATCATGAAATTGTCGCCGAAAATGTACCGACCAACCTGGTGCATCGGCCTTTCAATCCGGGCAAGATCGAGTTGGCGCTCCATAAACGGGTCAATACCAGTTTTCTCGAATACGCCAGCTACGTCATTCGCGACCGCGCCATTCCGCATCTCATCGACGGATTGAAGCCGGTGCAACGGCGGATTTTATGGGCCATACACCGCGCGGATGATGGCCGGTTCACCAAGGTCGCCAACGTGGTCGGTGACACGATGAAGTTTCATCCGCACGGCGACGCGTCCATCGGCGATGCGCTCGTCGTGTTGGCCAACAAACGTTACCTCATCGAGGGACAGGGAAATTTCGGCAATATTTTCACCGGCGACCCGGCGGCCGCGGCGCGCTATATCGAATGCCGTCTCACCGACCTTGCGCGCACGGAGCTTTTCAATGATGAAATCACGGAATTCGTGCCGAGCTATGACGGGCGCAATAAAGAGCCCGTCACCCTGCCCTGCAAATTACCGCTCACCCTGATGCTCGGCACGGAAGGCATTGCGGTCGGATTGTCCGCGCGCCTGTTGCCGCATAATTTTCCCGAACTGCTCCAGGCGCAAATCGCGATCCTGAAAAAAGAATCGTTCAAGTGCCTGCCGGATTTTGTGACGGGCGGCCTGATGGACGCCCGCGATTACCAGGACGGCAAAGGCAGCGTGACCGTTCGCGCCAAGATCAAGGTCAAGGACGAGTCCACGGTCGTAATTAAGGAAATCCCACCGACGACCACCACCGATTCGCTCATCACCTCCATCGAAGACGCCGCCGCCAAAGGCAAACTCAAGGTGAAATCAGTCAATGATTTCACTTCCGAGGAAGTTGAGATCGAGGTGAAATGCCATGCCGGGGTGGATGCGGAAAAACTGGTCGACGCGCTTTACGCCTTCACCGATTGCGAAGTGACGATTGCCAGTCGCATCGTGGTCATCAAGGACAACCGCCCGGTGGAATTGACCGTGAGCGAAGTCTTGCGCGAGAACACCGCGCAACTGGTGGAATTGCTCAAGCGGGAGCTGGAGTTGAAGCTCAAGCAACTCGAAGACGAGCTGCATTTCCGAACGTTGGAGCGCATTTTCATCGAGGAACGAATTTACAAGGCCATCGAGAAGTGCAAAACCAATGAAGCGGTGATGGCGGCTGTGCACGAAGGTTTCAAACCGTTTCGCAAGCAGTTGTATCGCGATTTGGTGGATGCCGACGTGGAGAAATTATTGTCCGTTCGCATTCGCCGGATTTCGCTCTTCGACATCAACAAACATCGCGAGGAAACCGATAAGGTCAAAGCGGATTTGGAGCAAACGCGCAAGGACTTGAAGAACCTGACGAAGTTCGTCATCGCGCATCTCGAAGCGTTGCTGGAGAAATATGGCCCGCAATATCCGCGGCTGACCACGAAGTCCGCGCGCCACGAAGAAGTGGACGTGAAAGCGGTGGCGTTCAAGGCCTTCAAAGTTTCCTACGATCGCGAAAGCGGTTATGTGGGATACAAGGTGAACGGCGAGGAATTTAAAAATGATTGCACGAAGTTCGATAAAATCCTGCTCGTGTTCAAGGACGGCACCTACAAGGTGACGGAGTTGCCCGAGAAAATGTTCGTGGGACCGGAGCTATTTTACTGCGGATTGCCCGAGCGCGAAAAGGTGTTCACCTGCGCCTACACCAATCGCCAGGCGAGTTTTCTCAAGCGATTCACCTTTGGCGGCACGATCCTGAACAAGGCGTATTCGTGCATCCCGGACAAGTCGCGCATCCTGTTTTTCGCGCCCGAAACGCCGAAGGTGCTTTACGTCCGCTACAAACCCGCGCCGCACCAGAAAATTTCGCAACAGACGTGCGACCCATCGGAAATTGAAATCAAAGGACCAAAAACGCGCGGCCGTCAGATTTCGATCAAGGACATCGGGTCCATTACCGCCGAACCCACCCGCGGATGGGATGAGAAAGCCGCGACGACAAAGTTGATATTTGTGTGACGGGCGCCAATATCATTTGATTTAACCGACACCGGAACAGAGAGATTACTATGGCACAAACTGAAAAGACCAAGTCAAATGGTGAACTAAAGCGGCTGCAAAAAGCTCTCACGACCAACGAGAAGCTGATGCACGAAGCAGCGCTCAGGTATGAGGATTTGGTCGCCGCCAAAGAAGACCTGACCGCTGCCATTCAGGCTCACAAAGAATCCCGCTCAAAAAAACAGGGGCGCTAAGACTTGGCCCCAGCGTCCCCACGCCAGCCGCACGCCACGCCCGCGGCCACGGAAATTGCAACGGCAATCCGGACATTCGCCCCCATCACTCGCCGCATTCGCCTCGAGAACAGGGCACGATCTCTTCTTTTACCTCGTCCAGTTTGTACTGCTACATTTCGGGCAGCGGAAACACATGTCCGGTATCGTTCATGAAATCATCGGCAGGTATCGGAGTTGGAAGGACCACCAACCTCGCTGCCCCAACCTTGCATCCATTGCTCATCAAGAAAAGTAAGGGGTTGACCTGCTTTGAAGCCACCATCAATTCGTGGGCGCTGACGGAGTAAGAACAACCGGAGCAACATCGTGCGCGCGGGCAGAAAAATAAGGGGCGAGCGGATTTTCTTTCAATCCTTTCAACCCGGCGATGACACACTCGGCGTTGATGACGGCGCCATCCCAGCCCGTGTGAAGATTCTCCTTTGGAGCAGGCAGGTAAAGCGCCGCCACTTTCTCCTGGCCGAGAGATTCGTATTTGCGAGCGATCAGTTCGTAGAGATCCACGAAGGGAATGCCCGTGTTTCTTGCCACTTCACCCGCCCATGCGGCGTGCGTGGCATTATCGCGGCGAAAACGCCCATCGCTCGTCCAATTTTTTCGGGGCGTGAGGGAGCAGATGATGGGCGTGGCGCCCTGCTCGCGAGTTTCTTTGACGAATCGCTGCAAGTACCAGCCAAAAGTGTGAACAGTTTCGGTTTTGCCGTTTCTCACGACATTCTCAGTTTCCGGGCCGATGCCTTTCAGCGCGCCCTTGCCGTTGGCGCCACCGTTGTCGTTCGCGCCAAATTGTAGAATGACGAAGTCCCCTTTCTTGATCAGAGGCCGCAGGTTTTGCCAAAAGAAACCGTTGTAAAAACTGCGGCTGCTCGTGCCGCCAAACGCGCGATTGACCACATTGATTTTATCCAAATTGAAATACGCCACGAGAGGCGCGCCCCATCCCCATTGCCCGAGATTCGAGCCATCGCCCTGCGTCCCATTTCGAACGGTGGAATCCCCAATGAGCCATAAAGTCGGCAATTCGGGATGCTCGGGCGTCGGCGGAAAATACTGGCCATTGCCGGGCGCGCCGGCAGGAACCGGGGAATTGCCCATTTGGGTGGCGCCCGGAACATCATTGGTTTGAATGATCGCTCCACCGGCGCGTACGGCAACCAATGTCATGGCCATAAGGCAATAAGCCATTGAGACGACCCAGGTTTTCATTTTCACTTTGACGAACGCCTCAGTCAGAAGGTTAACGTGTCACCGTTGGGTCCGGGTCGTCGCTCACGTACTTGGCATCGGCAACCGGCACCGTCTTTCCCTTCTCAGAAAGCAGCGGAACAAACGGACTCGTCGAAAACGCTTTGAGCCCGGAAACAACGGAACTGGCGACAATCTCCGCGCCGGGCAAATAGGTGTGATTATGGTCGCTGTAAAGCTTGTCCACCGTCTCGCGGCCCATTGCTTCATATTTGTCCGCGGAAAAGTTTGTGAGATCGAACACCGGCGCATGCAGGTTCCGGCCGATGTCCTTCGTCCACTGCGTGAACTTTCCGCCGCCCGTTCCGCGCTCGATTTTATCCTGCTTGGGATCGTAATCCGCCGGCAGCGGGCCGATGGGCGTTGCGTCGCGAAACTTGACCTTCGGATTGGTCCAAATGTTTCGCGTCGTAACGGTCAATAAATAGACGCGAGCACCCTTTTCCCGGGCGTCAGTCACCATCTTCGACATATACCAGCCGTAGGTGTGCTCGGGTTGGCCGCCTCGCCGGACGGTTTCGTCGCCGAGCCCCGGCGGCGTGGCGCCGTCGTTGATTCCAAAGACGAGTAACACCAAATCGCCGCGCTTTATTTGCGACGAGACATTCGACCAATCGCCCTCGTAATAAGTGCGGCTCGATTTTCCCGCGTGGCCGAAATTCTTGACCACGACCTTTGCGGGATCAAAGAAATCGGCGATTGGCGTGCCCCATCCGGCCACCGGGTCGCCGTTTTTCCCTTTACCGGAATTCTTTGACGTCGAGTCGCCGCAAACAAAGATCGAAGGCTTGGCGTCCTGCGCGCGAACCCCCGGCGCGAGGCCAGCCAAAATTAACAAAAGCACGAACGAGAGTTTGTTATTCATCAGGCGGCCAGGCGCAACATCAATCAATTTTCCGCCATTTTCCATCCCACTTAAATATTTTCCCTTTTGCCAGCGTCACCTCGCGCGTCACCGAACCATACCGCAAGCGCGCCGTACCGCCGACGACAGAATGTATTCTGGCCTGAACCAGCTTTCCGTCCCGCCAATCGATGTCCACTTCAAAACCGCCGCGGGCGCGAAGTCCCTTGATTGATCCGGTCGACCAGGCTTTTGGCAGCGCGGGCAACAGTTCGATCTCATCGGCCTGCGATTGCACCAACATTTCGGCGATGCCGGCGGTGACGCCAAAATTGCCGTCAATTTGCATCGGCGGATGCAAGCCGAAGAGATTCGGACAGGTGTTCCGTTCGGCGAACAGTTGTTGCAACATTTTGTGCGCGTCCTCGGCATCCCGCAACCGGGCATAAAGCGCCGTGCGCCAGGCGAACGACCACTCGCGCACATCGCTGTCGGGATCAATGCCGCGGGCATCGAGCGCAACCTTTGCGGCCTGCGCGAGTTCCGGAGTCCGGGCCACGCTGATTTGCGTGCCGGGATACACGGCAAACAAATGGGAGGTATGGCGGTGGTGGTCTTTCGGGTCGTCACGGTCAACCATCCATTCCTGGAGCTGCCCCCATTTGCCAATCTGCGGCACCACCAATTTATCGCGCATGGACGCAATCTTTTTTCGATAATTCTCGTCAACGCCAAGCACGCCGGCCGCCTGCACGTAATGCGTGAATAAATCCCAAACGATTTCCTGGCTGTAACTAACGCCGTCCTCCGTGGGACCGTGCTCCGGCGACCAAGCGTTCGGCACGACGAATCTGCCGTCCGGCAATGCCTTCAGGTGGTCTTCCCAAAATTCGCAGGTCTCCTTCAGGATTGGATAGGCAACCGCGCGCAGGTAATTCTTATCGAGGCCGAACGCATAATGCTCCCATAAATGCTGGCAATACCAGGCATTCGCCGTCCGATCCCACCTCCAGCCCATGCCGCCGGCGATATTGTGCGACGTACGAATGGCAAAGCCGCGCCGGGCCAGGCTGCCATCCGCCGGCTTGAACTCATCCGCCGCCGCGGTCGCCTGGCGCCACGCCGGCAATTGGCTCTCGATCAAATCAAAAAACGGTGTATGGCACTCGCCGAGATTGGCCACTTCAGCCGGCCAGTAATTCATCTGGACGTTGATGTTCGCGTGGTAGTCGGAATGCCACGCTGGATTATTGTCATCGTTCCAAAGCCCCTGCAAATTCGCCGGCAAACCGCCCGGGCGCGAACACGAAATCAGCAGATAGCGTCCGTACTGGAACAACAACGCTTCGAGTTCGGGGTCAACCTGCTTGAACGCTTCCAGCTTGCGTTTGTCCGTGGGCAAAGATTTTTGCGCGGCGGTGGATTGCCCGAAGTTCGCGTTGACGCGATGGAACAACGCCTGATAATCCGCCACGTGCGCCACTTTCAGCTGCGTAAAACTTTTTTTGGCTGCCGCATCCAACTGCGCCGTCACCCGCGCGTGCGGATCTTCACCGCGATAATGTTTCGCAGAATCCATCGCGTAATCGGTGCCGGCGGCAATCAGCAACGTGAAGCTGTCACAACCTTGGAATTCAATCGCCGCCGCATCGTTCGCGGTCACGGCGTTCACCGAACCGCCCGCGTTCAGCACCAGGACCTGCCATTCGTACTTCAGGCCATTCTTCAGCGTGCCGGTGACGGTGAGCCGGTTCCCGACGCCGACAATTTTCCCATGGTGCGAATCCTCCAATTCAATTTTGCCCGTGTAAGCGCCCTTTTTATCCGAAGTGAATCGCGCCACCATCGCTTGCGCCGGACGGCTGCAAAAAATTTCGCGCCGGAATTTCACGCCGCCGGATTGATAACTAACGCTGGCGGTGGCGTTCTCCAAATTCAAATCACGCCGGTAATCCGTCGAAGCGACCTGACCGGGCAGATTAACCAGCACGTTGCCGAGCGCTTGATACGCGCCCATCGTGTCGTAGTTGCCGGAAGGATTTTCATCGCCGGTCCAAAGGCTATCCTCGTTCAAAGCGATGCGTTCACGCGAAACCGCTCCGACAATGAGCCCGCCCATGCGGCCATTGCCGATCGGCAGCGCTTCGTTCATAACCCTTTTTTCAGCAGCCGGTTGTTGATACCACAAAGCCAGACCCTCGGAAGGTGCAGCCACAGTTCCAAGCGCAGAGAATGCGGTTACCAATCCAAGAAGGCATCGCAGATATGAAGATGTTTTGTTCATTTTAGTCGGCGCGGATTAAAGTAAGCAAACCCGCCACGCAATTCGACCGCAAAAAATAACTACAGGCGGGTGAATCGGTTTGAAAGGATCTTGCCGACCCGAAAACATCCGCAAACAGCAATTCGCTTCTGCGCCTGGGTTTGCTTTGCTTGGCGCATTCCGGCAGAATCAAACCAGTTTGCATATCGAAGTGAAATGCAGTCTGACCCACTACGGCAATATTCTTTGAGAGAATCGCTCGCGCCCGTACAGGAAGGCGGCGTGGAAATGCATACGGGGAAACTGAATTTGAAAGAACCGAATACCCATGAAAAAGAAAATCAGTTTTGTGACCATGCTCGCGGCGATGTTTGCGCTGCCGGTCACGTTGATGGTGGCCTGCCGGTCGACCCTGTCTCCTGGAATGCAAACCGCGAGTGCAGGCAAAAGGCCGCCCGGTCCGTGTGACATCTATGCCGCCGGCGGCACGCCCTGCGTGGCGGCCCACAGTACCACCCGCGCGTTGTCCGCGTCCTACAACGGCCCGCTCTACCAGGTCCTTCGCCAGTCGGACGGCAAAACCCTGGGCATCGGCGTCGTTCAACCCTCGGCGGCGGATGGGGGCGGCTACGCGGACGCAGCCGCGCAAGACGCCTTCTGCGCCGGCACGATGTGCTTCATCAAAGTCATCTACGATCAATCCGGCCGGGGTAATCACCTTTATCAAGCGCCGCCCGGAACGTTCAAAGGCCCGGCCAAAGGCGCATTTAACACCCTGCCGATTGCGGACACGGCGCCCATCACGATCAGCGGTCACAAAGCCTATGGCGTCTTCATCATGCCCGGCATGGGCTTGCGCAACAATAACACCACTGGTATTGCCATCAACGACGAGCCGGAGGGGATCTATTACGTCATCGACGGCACACACTACGACAGCGGTTGCTGCTTTGACTACGGCAACTCCTCGGCGAATAGCCGTGCGGTGGGAACCGGCACCATGGAAACCGTTTATTTTGGCACCGCCACCGCCTGGGGCAGCGGCGACGGTCCCGGCCCGTGGATCATGGCCGATATGGAGGCCGGCCTGTTCTCCGGATACAATGCGAAGAAAAACGCCGGCTCTCCGTCGGTTAATTCCTGGCGATTCGTGACGGCAGTTGTGGATGGGGGCGGCGGCAATAAATGGGATCTCCGCGGCGGCGATGCGCAACAGGGAAAACTCACGACTTTTTACAGTGGCATCCGTCCCGGTTCGAGCAACAACACGGCCTATTTTCCGATGAACAAAAAGGGCGGCATCCTCCTGGGCAATGGCGGCGATAACGGCAACGGTTCGTCCGGCACTTTCTATGAAGGTGTGATGACGACCGGATTTCCGACCGAAGCCACCACCGACGCGGTGCAGGCCGACATCGTGGCCGCCCGGTATGACGTGGAACGGATTAGCCTGTCGCGCGTCACGACATTTACGCCCGGTTCTTCGCAGAACGTCACCGTAACATTCAAGAACACCACGGGCGTGCCCGTGACGAACGTCAAGTTGAGCGTTTCCGCGCCGAAAGGTTGGAGTTCGGCAACCTCCGGCGGCACCGCGACAGCTACTGGTCCGATTCCACCCGGCGCATACTTGACCGCGAATTTCAAAATCAATTCGCCAGCGACCGCCAGCGCCGGCTTTCTGATTGGCAAAGCCGAATGGACGACCCAGGCAACCGGCGGAACCAGATTCGACACAACTGCCCAGCGGGTGCGGAATGCTTTCCCGATCAAGATCAACGAAATCCGTTTCGGTGATCAGTTCATCGAGCTTTACAACGCCTCCGACAAAGAAGTGGACATTTCTAAATGGACTTTGACCAATACCCTGAGCCAATGGGCGCCCGTCAAACTGGCGACCATCCCGGCCGGGACGAAGCTCGCGGGTCACGGTTTCTACTTGCTGGGCCTTGCCAGCTCGGGGCTGGCTGCTCCGGCAAGCCAGGGCGCGACCATCATCAATGTACGCAGCACTAACGGTTTTGAAACCGGCCAGAAGATCGAAATTGATGGCGAGACCCGCATGATCGCAAACGTCGGGACTGCCGCCACCCCAATGACAACGGTGTTCGTTCCCGTTTCCACGGGGCCATGGCTTACGATTCCTCCGGGTTCGACCAATCTGCCGGTCACGAGCGCGGACGGCTTCATGGTCGGCCAGAAGATCGGCATTGATACGGGCGGCAATTACGAGCTGGCCACGGTCATCGCTGCCGGCAAAGCCGCCACACAAACCACGCTGTCGGAAGCGGCGGTTGCGGGCGCGAACACCATCAAGCTCGCCGCCAACTCTGACATGACCGTCGGTGACACGGTTACCTTGGACACCGGCACACACAAGGAACTCGCGACCGTCAAACGCATCGTCAACATCGTCGCCGCTCCGAGCGGTCGAGGCGGATTTGGCGGCGCGCGCGGCGGCGGCGCAGCCGGGGAAATTGAATTGGCCGCTCCGCTCAAGTTCGATCACCGGTCGGGCATTGATGTGTCCGACGCGGGAACGGGTATCAGCTTTTCGCCCGCCACGCGCTTTCCGCACGTGAGTGGTGACGCGGTGCAGGCGTTGGGCGACGGCATCACCCTCGACCGCGCCCTTGTCAAGAATCACGAATATGGCGCAGCGGTGGTCAACCCTCTCATCACGACGGGAAGTTACCAGGGACCGCCGACACCCAGTCAATGGTTTGGAAATCCCCTCTCCGCCAGCGCCGGCTCGATTGCGCTGTTCGACGCCAGCGGAAAAGTCCTGGTGGATGGCATGGTGTTCGGCTCCCAGCAAAGCAGTTCGAGCGCGAACGGGACTATTGCCAGTCCCGAAATTGCCACCCTCGAGGGCGTCCAAAGCCAGGGCGGCTGTATTGTGGTACCGCCCAACTCCGGCAGAGGAAGCTTCGGCGGTCGCGGCGCTCCGGCTGCGGGCGCAACCAACCGAAGCGTGGGCCTCGCCTCGGATGGCGCCGACACCGACAACAACTGCAGTGATTTCCAATCGCAGACCCCCACGCCGGGCGCACACAATCAGAAGTCCAAGTGATGAGGTTTGCGGAACTGAATGCATGTAGCAGGTGTATTCATGGGTTTTCCCGGTGAGGTATGTGCCCGGGCAGAAAGGGTTGATGGATTGTTGGATAAACGCATTCGTGAATGCCGCGTGCCGTTTCGTCGAGCGGTAAGACAATCGGGTACAACGCAATACAGTGTGGGCGCAAAAAACTGCAAATAACTGCAAATAACTGGAGAAGACTCTTCGTGTGGGATTTTCGATTTGCGATATACGATTTACGAGCGGATGGTCGTGTCCGCCAAGGAAGGAATTTGTGCTGGTACCGATTTCCAGCTCGGGCTTGATCCCACTTTTTCATTCACCGATTGAACCAGAAATGCGAGGTGCGGAAAAACTTACGGTAAGGTTTTCGGGGGAAATGGCGGGAAGATAGAATGTTTCTTAAATAATTATAGATCAGGGTTTTGTGGAGAATGCGAAACGGTTTCGTATTTCGAGCATGGCAGGCATTACAGCGTTGGCGCCGTTTTGAAAATAATATGGATCGACCAGATGCCGCCACAAGGGGTGCAAGTTGGAACTGACACCTTGGCGCCAAGTGGCACTCGGCAGTGTCGTGGATTGGCAATCCGCACCTTTTGGACGGTACCCAACGCAGGGTCAATGATCAGGCCTTGCCGAGTGCAACTCGGCGATACGGCAGAGTGAAACTCTGCACTACAATAGCTTGCCCTCCGACGACTTCCTGGTGGTAGTGTCAAGTTGCGCCCGTGTCCTGTCATTGGTTATTTTTCCGCTTGCAAGATGAAACGAAAAAGCTGACTTTGTGCCTCCGTTAAAAACGCGGAAAGACCCGTGAAAACAGATAATTTTCAGGTCTTTCAACGGCGGTAGCGCGCTTAGCTCAGTGGTAGAGCACTTCCTTCACACGGAAGGGGTCGCAGGTTCGAAACCTGCAGCGCGCACCATCCTCTTCCAAAACCTCCGACTGAAATGAAACGTCATTTTGCTCTTTCCCTCGGCGGCGGTTTGCCTAACCTCGCGCATACCTATGAACACAAAAGCACTCCTGTTTTCCGCCGTCGTTGGGTCGGGGCTCCTGTTCTCCATGCACGCGCCAGCGCAATCTCCGAAAGTGGAATTCCCCTCGCCGAGTCCGTTGAGCACCTTGAAGCAACGGGTTGGCCTGACGGACATTGAAATCGTTTACTCGCGACCGAGCGCCAAGGGCCGGCCGATTTTTGGAGGCCTGTTGCCCTACGGTGAAGTGTGGCGGACGGGCGCGAATGGCCGGACGACCATTTCCTTCAGCACGTTCGTCAAATTGAACGGCACCGAGATTCCTGCGGGCAAATACTCGCTGTTCACGATTCCCGGCGAAGGCACCTGGAGCGTGATCATCAACAAAGACACGACCTCGAGTCCATTTGCCTATAACGCCAGCAACGATGTGGCACGCATCACGGCGCCCGCGGTGAAATTGGCCGAGAAGATTGAGACCTTTTCGATCATGATCAACGCCATTCGCGATGATTCGGCGCGGATTGATTTGATTTGGGAACAGACCGCGGTGCCGATTCATCTGACTTTGGATCTGGTGGGTCCGCTCGTTCCGAAAATTGAAGCGGCCATGTCGGCGGAAGGCGGTGACAAGCCGTATTACCAGGCGGCGATGTTTTACTACGATCACGACCTGGACATGCAGAAGGCCAAAACGTGGATCGAAGCCGCGGCCAAATCCAACGAGACTTATTATGTTGTGCATTTGAAAGCGAAAATCCTGGCGAAAGTGGGCGATAAAGCCGGGGCGATCGCCGCGGCGCGACGTTCTTCCGAACTGGCCGCTAAAAGCGCCGGCGCAGATGGTTACATCAAATTGAACGACGACCTGATTTTCAGCCTCAAATAAGCGGCGGATGGGACGCAACAATTGCGGTTACCTTGGCGCGAATTGGAGCGTCCATACCTGAGAACCAGCAAAAATTTATTATGAACAAACTCAAATACGCTCTTATCACCACGTTCCTTCTCGGCGCATTGCCGTTGATGGCTCAAAAAGTCAACTCGTCCGGCGGCAATAGCCCGCACGAAACAACCGGCGCGGTGGTGGACGGCGACCGGGTCACGATCACTTATGGACGGCCCTCCATGAAAGGCCGCGAAATCTGGGGCAAACTCGTGCCTTACGACAAAGTCTGGCGCACCGGCTCGGACGAAGCGACGCTGTTGATCACCCAAAAGCCGATTGCGATCGGCGGCACGACGATTCCCGCCGGCGCTTACACGCTCTTCACCCTGCCGGCCGCGGACGGTTCGGCGAAATTGATCATCAACAAACAAATCGGACAATGGGGCGTCGGGCCGGGCTCGTACGACGAAAAGCAGGACGTCGCACGCGTTGATTTGAAAAAGGAAACGCTGGAAACGCCGGTGGAGCAGTTCACGATGGCCGTCACCCGCGGTGGTGATTTGAAAATGAGTTGGGACAAAACCCAATACTCGGTTTCGTTCACGGTCCAGAAATAGCCCCCAAGCTCCGCGCCCGCACGCCCGTTCGCGAGCTGGTCATTTGCTGCCCTCTCCCACCCCACGGGAGAGGGATACTTTAAAACCATGAAGAGTCCATTCCATCGCGCCGACGCATCGCCGTTTGGCGTTCCATCGCATCACCCGTTTGCGACCCTGGCGATCGCGTGCCTGCTCACTTTCGCGCCCAATGTTATGCACGCCGAGCCGCCCTCCCCCGCCGCGATTTTGCAGGACCTCCGCAGCTTTCGCCAAACCGGCAGCGTACTGTATGTCGCCGCGCATCCTGACGACGAAAATACCCTGTTGATTGCTTATCTCGCGCGCGGACGGGATTACCGCACGGCTTATCTTTCCGTGACTCGCGGCGATGGTGGACAAAATGTTCTCGGCCCCGACTTCGACGAAAAACTCGGCGTGGCGCGCACGCAGGAACTTCTCGCCGCGCGCCGGCTGGATGGCGGGCAACAGTTTTTTACGCGCGCCATTGATTTCGGATTTTCGAAAGATTACCGCGAGACACTGAGTATTTGGGGCAAGGATGATGTTCTGTCGGACGTCGTTCGCGTGATTCGCACGTTTCGACCGGATGTGGTGATCAACCGTTTTTCCACCCAACCCGGCGGGACGCACGGGCATCACACCGCGTCGGCGGTGCTCGGTCTCGAAGCGTTCAGGCTGGCTGGTGACAGCAACGCCTATCCGGATCAGTTGAAGACACTCGCGCCCTGGCAACCGAAACGTATCTTCGTAAACGGTCGCGGCAGTGAAAATGGTTTGCGCATGGTAGTCAGCGGGAACGATCCGGTATCGGGGCTTTCGTACGGCGACCTTGCCGCCCGCAGCCGGGCGATGCATAAGACGCAAGGTTTTGGCGGATTCGGGGGACGAGGCGGTGGCGACCCAAGCACGGAATCTTTTGAACTGCTGGCGGGTGCGCCCGCCACGAATGATATATTCGACGGGGTGGACACCACCTGGGGACGTTTTCCCGACGCCGCAGACATCGGAAAAGCCGCCGATGACATCATCGAGCATTTCGACGAAAAAAATCCCGCTGCCAGCATTCCGGCCTTGCTGAAATTGCACGGCCAACTCGCCGCGCTGAAATCATCCGACCCGCTGGTGACCGAAAAGCGCGCGCAACTCGACCGCATTTTACAGCATTGCCTGGGTCTCGAAGTGGAGACGACCATCTCGCAGGCAGAATATGTTCCGGGCGAAATCATTTCAATGCGCAGCACGGCAAGCGTTCACAGTGAGATGCCGGTGCGCTGGGTGGCCATGCGGTATCCGTCCATCAAAGGTGAATCCCAAAAAACAATTGAACTGCATCCCGGCCAGGTGAGTTCGCGCGATTCGCAGCAAGCTCTGCCGGCGGACACACTTTTGACCCAGCCTTACTGGTTGCGCGGAGAAAAGGCCACGGGCCTCTTCCACGTGGACGACGCCTCGCTCATTGGGCAGCCCGAGAACGCCCCGGTATTTCCGATCCAACAAATCTTTGAAGTCGGCGGGGAAACGCTGGTGATCGCGGACCAGCCGATGAATGCCGCCAAGGATTCCGCGGGAGAGGAAACACGCCGGCGGTTGGACGTGATCCCGCCCGTTTCGCTGCATTTCAATTCGGAAGTGGCGCTGTTTGCTCCGGGATCCTCGCGTTCAGTGGAAGTCGAAATCACCGCCGCCCGCGCGAATTCAAAGGGCACGTTGCAACTCGAAACACCGGCTGACTGGAAAGTGACGCCGGCCAAACAATCCTTCACGCTGGCCAAGGCGGGAGATAAAACGCAAATCAAGTTCACGGTGACCGCACCGGCTAAATCCGAAGCCGCGAAGATCGGCGCCAGCGCGGACATTGGCGAGGCTCATTATCGCAGCGATCGCATGGAAATTCGTTATGCGCACATTCCCCTGCAACTGCTTCAAGCACCTGCCGCGGTGAAATGCGTGAGCCTGGATCTCGCCGTTCACGGCGGAAAAATCGGCTATCTGCCGGGTGCAGGCGATACCGTGGACGAGTGCCTGCGGCAAATGGGCTGCACCGTCACCGAGTTGACCACCAACGATCTCACGCCGGAGCGGCTCAAAGGATTTGACGCCGTCGTCACCGGCGTCCGGCTGTTTGACACCCACCGAAATCTCGGCCCGAAACTCGACGCGCTTTTTTCGTACGTTGAAAGCGGCGGGACGGTCGTCATGCAATACAATCGCGTTGATGGTCTGCAATCAACGCCGCTCACCTTGAAAATTTCCCAGGACCGCGTCACGGACGAGCATGCGGCCATGACCTTTCTCGCACCGGACAGCCCGGTTTTGAACGCGCCGAATAAAATCACTACCGCGGATTTTAACGATTGGGTCCAGGAGCGCGGGACATATTTTCCGAATCAATGGGATAAACATTTCGTTCCCATTCTCGCGTGCAACGACCCCGGTGAATCGCCGTTGAGAGGCGCCCTGCTGGTCGCGAATTATGGCCAGGGCCATTTCGTTTACACCGGCTTGGGATTCTTCCGCCAACTTCCCGCCGGCGTGCCGGGCGCCTATCGTTTGTTTGCGAACCTGATTTCGCTGGGGAAATGAAGTCGTCCGACCCCCATGAAGAATTGCCCGCCGTGCCGGGCTTCAAAACCTGGCGCGGCGTTTACCTTTTCGTTTTCGGTTGGTTCGTGCTGGTGGTGATCCTGCTCGCCCTTTTCACACGTTACTTCGCATGAACGTGCTCGATTGGGTGGTCTTACTCGGCACGATGCTCGGAATCGCCGCCTACGGCACATGGCGCACGCGGCATACCGACAATCTCAACACCTATCTCAAGGGCAATCGCAACACGGGCTGGCTGACGATTGGCCTATCCGTCATGGCTACTCAAGCCAGCACCATCACATATCTCTCGCTCCCGGGCCAGGCGTTTGAAAACGGAATCGCCTTCATTCAAAATTACTTCGGATTGCCCCTCGCTTTGATCATCGTCTGCGCGGTGTTCCTGCCGATCTATCGTAAGCTGGGTGTTTATACAGCTTACGAGTACCTCGGAAAACGTTTCGACGCCAAAACCCGGCTGCTGGGCGCATCGCTTTTCCTTGTGCAACGCGGCGTGCAGGCGGGCATCACGATCTATGCTCCGGCCATCATCCTCTCGACGGTGCTGGGCTGGCGGCTCGACCTGACCATTATTTTCACCGGCTTGCTCGCGATCGTTTACACCGTCACCGGCGGCAGCGCGGCGGTCAATCTCACCCAGAAATGGCAGATGGCCGTCATCTTCGGCGGCATGATCACGGCGTTTTTTGTGTTGTTGTCAAAATTGCCCGCCGATGCGGTGCACATCGCCGGGGCGATGGGCAAGTTGCAGGCCGTGGACCTCGCGCCGGACCCCAAGCGCCGCTATACCTTGTGGAGCGGGCTGCTGGGCGGATTGTTCCTCTCGCTTTCCTATTTCGGCACCGATCAATCGCAGGTGCAGCGCTACATCGGCGGCGCGGCATTGCGCGAAGGCCGGTTGGGATTGATGTTCAATGCCGCCTTCAAAATTCCGATGCAGTTTTTCATCGTGATGGTCGGCGCGCTGCTGTTTGTGTTCTACCAATTTCAACCGAATACTCCCGTGTTCTTCAACCAAACCGAGTGGCGGCGTCATGCCGAAGGCCCGGACGGCGCAACTTTCCGGGCGTTGGAAGACAAATTCTCCGCGTCGCACACCACCCAGCTGGAAAGAATCCGCGCGTGGGTCGCCGCCCGGGAAAGCGGCAATGCCACCCGGGAATCCGCCGCGCGAAGCGAACTCGCCGAGGCGCAAAAGGCATCGGACGCCGTCCGGCAGGAAGCCCGCGACACCTTGAAAGCCGCGGATCCCAAAGCGCAAACCAAGGATTCGGATTACGTCTTTATCACTTTCATTCTCACGCAATTGCCCCACGGCTTGATCGGCTTGTTGATCGCAGTGATGTTTGCCTCTGCGCTCTCTTCCAAGGCCGGCGAACTGAATGCGCTCGGCACGACCAGCACGATTGATTTGTGGCGCCATTTCCGGCCCCTGGCGGCGCATGACGAAGCGCGCAACGTCCGCAACGCCAAATGGTTCACCGCGCTTTGGGGACTCTTCGCGATTGGCTTTGCGCTCTTCGTGAGTTCGGCGGAAGATCTGATCGAAGGACTGAATATTGTGGCTTCGATTTTTTATCCGGCGCTGCTGGGCGTGTTCGTCGTGGCGTTTTTTATCAAACGCGTCGGCGGTTCCGCGGTATTCTGGGCGGCGGCGCTGGCGCAAATTCTGGTGCTCTTTCTCTACCTTTTCGGCAAAAAATATCCCACGCATGAAATCGGCTACCTTTGGTTGAATCCCATCGGCTGCGCCGCCTGCGTTGTCTTCATCGTCATTCTGCAAACATTATTCGGAGATGACACCAAAACCCACTCGCCCTCGGCATGAGTAACGCACCCGTCATCTGCTTTGGTCAACAACCCTGCGGATTTTTTCCGAAGCGGTTCCTGGTCGCCAAAATTCTGACGGCGCGCCGCCTGCAATCGGAACTCGGCGGGGAAATTGTCTTCTTCTGCCACGATGCCGATCACGACTCCCGCGAAACCAGAACGGCCCTCCGGCATCGCACCACCCGCGAACCGGCGGTGTTGAATTTTACTTACGAAAACAAGGTGCAACGAAAGTTCTCACCGCTTTTCCTCAAACGCATCCCAGCCGATTGGCAGACAAAAACCATCCTGCAATTGCCCAACTACGTTGAACACCCGTTGATCGATATTTTCAAAAAAACTTCCGCAACCAACATGGCGGATTTTTGCCTCGAAACGTATCGCAGCATGGGATTGCTCGAAGGAATTCACGTCGTCCGCTCCAGCGATGCAACCTTGCGCCGGGCCGCGTGTGAGATTTCGGAATTTTTTGTCGATGTCCCGCACGAAAATGAAATCGTGCGCGCGCGCTTTATGAATGGCGCTTTGATGCTGCACGAAGGCGGTGATTCCTTTATCACCTTGCCGGAAGCGCAATTTACCAAAGAGCAAATCACGCCCACGCGCGATACGCGCCTGCGCTGGATGCAATCCGTGTTGCATTGCACGCATTACATTGCCGGGCTTGGCGAAAGAGCCTATCTTCACACCGAAGAAACTCCGGAAATCACCTTTGTAACCCGCGATGAAATCGAGCGCTCCGATGAAGCCTGGACCGAACTCTAATTCCCTGCTCGCCTTCGGCGCGCACCCGGACGACATCGAATTCGGTTGCGGCGCCGTGATCGCGCGCGAAACCCAGGGCGGACACAAAGCGCACCTCGTCATTTGTTCACGCGGCGAAGCGGGAACTCACGGCACGCCCAAACAACGGACCGCCGAAGCAAAAAAAGCCGCGGCCTTGCTGGGCGCGACCGTCGAATTTTTGGAACTCGATGGCGACAGCCATTTGGAAGTGCGCGCCGCACACGCCATCAAACTTGCGGCCATTATCCGCCGCGTAAAACCCAGCGTCTTGCTCGCGCCGAGCCTGGTGGAGAACCAGCACCCGGATCATTGGCGGTTGGGAAAACTGGTGCGGGACGCCGCGCGTTTGGCGCGCTTTGGCGGGCTGAAGGAATTGCGCAAACTACGCCCGCACGCGATCGCGCAATTATTTTATTACGCCGTCACCGCCGATGCGGAACCGCGCGAAATCACGCCAGTCCTGATCGACGTATCGCCGCCGGAAATCCTGCGCGCCTGGACCGCGGCCATGGAAGCGCACGCGTCGCAGACTCAAGCGCGCGCTTACGTCGAGCACCAGGTCACACGCGCGCGCCTGCGCGGTCTGCGCGCGGGTGTGGAGCACGCGATCGCGCTCTTTCCGAACGACCCGCTGGTGTTTGATTCACTCTCCGCCGCCGGCCGGGGCGAACGCGCATTTTAACCTCATGGCGGCAAATTTTCTAAAAATCGGCATCACCTGTTATCCGTCCGTCGGCGGCAGCGGGATTCTGGCGACCGCGCTGGGTGAAGAGCTCGCGAAGCGCGGGCACGAAGTCCATTTCATCAGTTACGAACGCCCGTTTCGATTGCCGGAAAATGCTCCGCGCCTTTTCTTTCATCCCGTCATCGTCAATGATTATCCGCTGTTCAAGTACCCCGATTATACCCTGCCCCTGTCAGTCCGCATGGCGGAAGTGAGCCGCGATCACCAACTGGACGTGTTGCATGTTCATTACGCCGTGCCGCACGCGACGGCCGCCATCCTTGCCCGCTCCATGCTCCCGGTGGAACAGCAACCGCGCGTCGTGACCACCCTTCATGGCACGGACACCACCTTGCTCGGTTGCGATCCCGGGTACGGCCCGGCGATTCATCACGCCCTCACCCAATCGGACGCGGTAACGGCGGTTTCCGAATTTTTAAAGCAGGAAACTCAGCGCGTGCTCGGCTACGGCGGGCCGATCGAAGTGATTCACAACTTTTTTGAATCGCGCGTTGCAAAGCGGTCGCGCGAGGAAGTTCGGCGTGAGCTTCGCGTCCGCGACGAAGCGTTGTTGTTTCATTCGTCCAATCTGCGCCCGGTGAAGCGGATCGATCTGTTGCTCGAAACCGTGGCAAGAATTAACCCGCGCGACTCCTTCAAGCTGCTGATTCTCGCCGGAGAAAGCTTCGCGCCGTTTGTTTCCGAAATGAGACGCCTGGGCCTTGAACAGCGCGTCATTATCCGCGAGAAAGTCACCGACATCGAAGACTATTTGCAGGCGTCCGATATCGGGTTGTTCACGTCCGAAACGGAAAGTTTTTGCCTCGGTCTGTTGGAAGGAATGTGCTTTGGCTGCCCGGGCGTGTCGACGCGGGTCGGGGGAATTCCCGAAGTCATCGAGGACGGCGTCAGCGGAAAATTGTCGCCCGCCGGCGACGCCGAAGCGCTCGCCGCCGCGACGGAGGAATTGATTCGAAATCGCGCCCGGCGCGAAACGATGGGAAAAGCGGCGCAACAACGCGCGCACGAAAAATTCTCAGCGAATGTAATCGTGCCGCGGTATGAGGCACTTTATCGGCGCGTGTGCGGTTGACGGAACGCCGAGCTCCCGCTCGGCCTGTTACGTCGAAGACTCAATTCAGACTTGCCGAGCCGGTGCTCGGCGCTCCATGTCAGAACTGGTCTTCCTTTTCCTTGAACAGGATATTGAACGTGGTCAGCGACCCGTAACAGCGCGTAATGTATTGCTGCATCTCCACCTTTTCGGCATCGCTCAATTTTTCATGCGCGTTGATCTTTTGCTCCAGCACGCGCAGTTGATTGCGAACCATCACGACTTTGTGAAAGAAAGTCTCGAGCGGCACCTCCTTGGTTTGCAGGGTCGGATCCGCCGGGTGCATGACGAGTTTCCCGTTTTGCCAGCGCAGACCAAGCTCCGAAACCGACACGTCTGGCTGCTCAATCCCCAATTGATTGACTGTCGATTCAACGATGCCCTCCACAAATTGTTTCAGCGGCACCTCGGCCTCGCCAACTTTCACCATCGGTTCCGGAACCTGGATGTCCGCCAGCCGCGGATCAATGGTCCGGAGCAAATTTCCAAACCGGATTTCCGCGGAGCCGGTGGAAACCTTTTCCACGATGCCTTCCCCGTGGTTCGGATGGACGATTTTCATTCCCGGCGTCAAAATTGGAGTGTTCATAATCTTTGAATGCGGTTGTTGACCAACGCTGCCAATCTAAACCAGCGGAGCATTTGAATAAATAGAGATTTTTTCTTTGGTTGCGGGCGCATCTCAAAAAATGAGAAGAGGGCGATCTTGATGAACGCTTTGTTTTGCAGGCATTTCATTAACACCCTGCTTTAGCTGGGTGTTTGTGGCGGTCGCACGTTCCGAAACCGCTTCAGCGGTTTGTCCACGCGGAAAAACCGCTAAAGCGGTTGAAATTCCAAGCCTTCGCTCAGCACCCAGCTAAAGCCGGGTGTTAATGAGACCGGATCAAAGGTGCGTATTTTTTGAGATGCGCACTTTGATTCGCTCCCGGCACAAATCCGGCTTGCCAAGACCTTCGCGCCGGTGTTCAGTTCTGGGAAGCCGTTCACAATGTTCAAAGGAAAAATCGTCCTATGATGACCCGCCGACAAGCTTTGAAAAAAACCGCGCTCGCCGCCGTTGCCTGCGCCGCCGCCTCCACGTTTGACCGCGTCGTGGCTCAACCCGCGCCCGCGCCGCCCGCCGCTCCGGCCGGGCCCTTCACGCTACCGCCGCTTCCTTACGCCTACGATGCGCTGGAGCCGCACATTGACGCGCAAACCATGCAGATTCACCACGACAAACATCACGCGGCTTACGTGGCGAATTTGAACAAGGCGGTAGCTGGAATCCCGCAGTTTGACTCATTTGTAAATGATTCCGTTGGTGACTTGCTCAAAGATTTGAATTCCGTCCCCGAAAACGTCCGCACCGCCGTCCGCAACAACGGCGGCGGCCATTACAACCACTCGCTCTTCTGGCAGATGATGAAAAAAGGCGGCGGCGGCGAGCCAACGGCTGAATTGGCCAAGGCCATCGGTTCGGCGTTCGGCAGTTTCAGCGCATTCAAAGACAATTTCACCAAAGCCGCGCTTGGACAGTTCGGCAGCGGCTGGGCCTGGCTCATCGTGGATGGCGGCGCGCTGAAGATTGAGTCCACCCCCAATCAGGATTCGCCCCTGAGCGCGAGACACGTTGCGATTCTCGGCCTCGATGTTTGGGAACACGCCTACTATCTCAAATACCAGAACAAGCGTGCCGATTACATCGCCGCGTGGTTCAATGTCGTGAACTGGGATTTCGCGGCGGAGCGATACGCAAAGTTGAAAGCCTGAGCCCGCCCCACAATCCGCGTTTCTCGGAATAAAACAAATTTTGTGAAAACAAACCTCTCCCGCCGGTCGGCGATCAGGAAAATTGCGGGCAGCGCTGCGGTTGCCGCCGTCGCCAGCCTGGCGCCCCGTCTCGCCGCCGCCGAGGAAGCCCTCGCCGCCATCAAACTCAACGGCCGAATCAACCATTCGGTTTGCAAATGGTGCTATCCGAAAATTGCCCTGGAAGATTTGTGCAAAGCGGGCAAGGAGATCGGCCTCCGCGCCATCGATTTGCTCCAAACCAAGGATTTCCCGACCTTGAAAAAATACGATCTCACCTGCGCGATGGTGACCGGTGTGCCGGGAGACATTACGAAGGGGCTTAATCGCACCGAAAATCATGACCGGATTTTCGCGTTCATGGAGCAAACCATTCCCGCCGCCGGCGATTTCGGCGCGCCGAACGTGATTTGCTTTTCCGGAAATCGCAACGGCCAGGGCGATGAGGAAGGTTTGCAAAATTGCGCCGACGGCTTGAAGCGCATCATGCCCCTCGCCGAAAAACACAAAGTGACCGTCTGCATGGAACTCCTCAACAGCAAGGTAAACCACAAGGATTATCAATGCGACCGCACCGCGTGGGGCGTGGAATTGGCAAAGCGCGTCGGCTCCGAGCGGTTCAAACTGCTCTACGACATTTACCACATGCAAATCATGGAGGGCAATCTGATCGCGACCATCCGGGCCAACCACCAGTTTTTCGCGCATTACCACACCGGCGGCGTGCCGGGCCGCGCCGAGATTGACGATTCCCAGGAAATTTTTTATCCCGCCGTGATGAAGGCGATTCTTGAAACCGGCTACACCGGTTTCGTCGCGCAGGAATTCGTGCCGAAACGCCCAGACGTCCTGGCCTCGCTCAAACAAGCCGTGCAGATTTGCGACGTTTAGAGATTGTCTGAAAAAAAGTGTTCATCGCCACCCGAGCGTGATTTAATCCGGTTGCGTAATGAGAAAAGTTCCTGCTCCGCTCGACTTGAAACAGATCAAAGTCCAGCCGCTCGCCGAGCGGCGCAGCCTCAGTTCACTTGAAGACATCCTGACCGCAGCGGAAAAATCTTCGTCAGAATTTCTTGAGCGCGACGTTCAAATCAGCGCTTATGCGGCGGATTCTGCCAACACCATCCGCGCCGCGCGCCACCGCAACGCCAGCGTCATTCTCATGTATGGCGCGCACCTCGTGAAGAACGGAGCGCATCCCATCGTCACCGAACTCATGGAACGCGGATGGATCACGCACCTTGCGACCAATGGCGCGGGCTCCATTCACGATTGGGAACTCGCGTTCCTGGGCCGCACCGAGGAAAGCGTGCGGGACAATGTCGCAACGGGCACGTTCGGCTCCTGGGACGAAACGGGCCGTTACATTCATCTCGCGCTGCTGGCCGGAGCACTGCGCGAAGAGGGTTATGGGCGTAGTCTTGGCCGGTTTGTCGCGGAAGACGGCGTGACGCTGCCGGAGCCGGCGGCGTTGGAAAAAAAATTGCGGGGCGAACCCAGGCATCCACTCTCAGCCGCGCGGGCGGATTTGCTGCAAACCATGCTGGCACACCACATCCCCGGCGGACGCATCGAAGTAAAACATCCTTGGAAAGAAACGTGCCTTCTCGCGCAGGCATTTCGGCGCAATATTCCGTTCACGGTCCACCCCGGCATCGGCTACGACATCATCGCGAATCATCCGATGTTTAATGGCGCGGCGATCGGGCGCGCGGCCCAGACCGATTTCGCGTTGCTCGGCAGTGCAATTGAACAACTCGACGGCGGCGTGGTTTTGTCCGTCGGCTCCGCGATCATGGCGCCGCAGGTTTTTGAGAAGGGCGCCAGTTGCGTGAACAATCTCCGGCTGCAGAGCGGGAGAAAAATTCTGCACGATCACACCATTTACGTGGTGGACATCCAGGACGGCGGGAATTGGGATTGGTCGCGCGGTGAACCGCCCAAAGATAACCCGGCTTACTACCTGCGCTTTTGCAAAAGCTTTTCGCGCATGGGCGGCCAGATGCAATATGTACAGCGCGACAACGTCGAGTTCCTGCGGAACCTATTGGTGAATCTCGGTTAGCTCAAAGCACAACCGATTGAAAAAAAACTCGGCGCGCACGGAGTGACGCGCCCCGCCCTTGCTGGTACAAAAAAAAGACCCTCTTGGCAATCCAAGAGGGTCCATTCGCCTTACAGCGATTACAACTGCTTCATCGCATTATCCAAAGCGGCGTAGAGCTGGCCCATCGTGGCCTCCGTCTCATCGCCCATGTTGGAAAGGCGGAAGGTCGTGCCTTTGATTTTGCCGTAGCCGCCATCGATCAGGAACCCCTGATCCTTGACGAGCTTCTGCAACTTCGGCACGTCGACGGTTCGTCCGCCGGGCCGGGCGCCGTTGCTGACACAGGTGAGCGTTGCGGATTCAAAACCTTTTTCGGGGAACAGATTGAAACCGTGTTTCGCCGCCCAATCGCGCGTCATCTGCGACAACTTCGCGTGCCGCGCATAACGCGCGTCCAACCCTTCGGCATAGAAATCGTCCAGCTTGGACGAAAGCGCATACACATGACCGATGCTCGGCGTGCTCGGCGTCATGCTTTGCTCGGCGTTCTTCTGAAACTCCACGAAGTCGAAATAATAACCGCGATCTTTCATCGTGGCCGATTTGGCCAGCGCGGCCGGCGAGCACACAAACACCGCTGTGCCCGGCGGCATGGCAAAGGCCTTTTGCGTTCCGGCCAGCAGGACATCGAGGCCGAGCTCGTCAAATTTCAACGGCACTGCCGTCATGGAACTGACCGCGTCCACGATGAACATGACGTCGGGATATTTTTTCTTGAGCGCGGCGATCTCCCCGAGCGGGCTCATCACGCCGGTGGAAGTTTCGTTGTGGATTAACGTCATCGCGTCAAACTGGCCGGTGGCCAGTTTCTTATCGATGTCGGCGGCGCGAATAGGCGAACCCCACGGCACTTGCAACGCCTCGGCATCTTTGCCGCAGCGCTTGGAGACATCCAGCCATTTATCCGAGAACGCGCCACACATGCAATTCAGGACTTTTTTGGAAACGAGATTGCGAATCGCGCCTTCCATCACGCCCCAGGCCGAGGAAGTGGAAATATAAACCAACTGCTTCGTGGAGAGTAACTGCTGAAGCTGCGGTTGGATTTTCGCGTAAAGATCCTTGAACCCCTGCCCGCGGTGGCCAATCATCGGCGAACAAAACGCGCGAAACGTTTTCTCGCTGACTTCGACCGGGCCCGGAATGTGCAATTTTACGTGTGCCATAGAAAGCATACTTTTCCTGACGCGCGGCGCAAAGGCAAGAACGGGATTGCCAAATTCTCAACCCCAATTGGCGCTACGGCGACGAAAGGCAGGGAAATCAATGGCAACCGAATGAAAAAACCTTTTGAATTTATTCCCCTGCCGTTCATTCCCCTGCCTCAATTCGGATTGCGGTGATTCCGCCGTTCGCGCCAAACTGCATGATGACAAATGCGCCTTTTGACCTCCACGCTCGTGCACACCAGGCCATGCTCGAGGCCGGGTTTCACCCGGATTTCCCCGATGCCGTTTCGCGCGAGATTCAGACCTTGAAACAAGCGTCGGCAACCATCGCCGGCAACGTCCGCGACTTGCGCGACTTGCTTTGGTCCTCCATCGATAACGACAACTCGCGCGATCTGGACCAGGTGGAGTACGCCGAGAAACTCCCGGACGGCGCCACGCGTTTGCTCGTGGGAATTGCCGACGTGGACTCATCCGTCCCTAAAGGCTCCGCCACGGACCAGCACGCCTCGACGGAGACAACTTCGGTTTACACGGGCGTGGCGACTTTTCCGATGTTGCCGGACGAACTTTCCACCGACCTCACCTCGTTGCGCGATGCGCAGGAACGGCTTTCCATCATCATCGAGTTGCACGTTCTCGAATCCGGCGAAGTGACCGCTCGTGACATTTATCCCGCCTGGCTGCGCAATCGCGCGAAGCTCGCCTACAATTCCACCGGCGCATGGCTGGAAGGGCGCGGTCCCATTCCGCCGGCCATCGCCGCCGTGCCGGGAATGGAA
>Ga0265338_10001602_pt1 | contig 36326 bp, 41 predicted proteins | sample 42126metaG_FD_193579 | JGI IMG/M metagenome (GOLD analysis project Ga0265338, IMG submission 193579) | Rhizosphere microbial communities from Carex aquatilis grown in University of Washington, Seatle, WA, United States - 4-21-26 metaG | ecosystem: Host-associated > Plants > Roots > Rhizosphere... | reverse complement strand
TGTTTCAATTATCCGAAATATTTCTAATGAAGAAGCGTGGAAGCTGGACATACAGCAGGCTACTTATCTTGAGCTAGAGGTATAGGATGATTTAGTCGTCTTCGGCGGCTAATAATTGTGAAGGCAATTAACGCGTCATCGAAGACTATATATAGTGGAAACGCCAAAGACAGAAAGCTGACAGTTTGGACTGATAAGCTAGCTAGCAATCCAGATGATCCATCAATAGCAAAAAATTGCCAGGTCTCCTCGCTGGGTGATTTCCACGCGTGACGGATTGTAGGCAGCGATGCCAGGAATGACGCAATGATAGTGAATACAACCGCTAAGGCTGGCTGGCTTGTTAGCCTCCAGGCAATGATGCTCGCTACGGCCAAGACTTGGCATACGATGTCGAAAGGAGTGTATTTCCTAAAACCATTCCGTAGGCTTAAGAGCGTTACGGCAGTAGTACATGCGCCTGTCGCGAATGCAAATATAGCTGTTTGATAAGCATGACCCGATAGGGCGGCAATCGCTGTGATTAGATTTAGCAACGACCAGGTAAACCAGGTAACAGTGTTTGGCTTCGTCTTATGGTGCAACACATCTCGGATATATGGCAGGGCGGCAAACATAGCAACAACCCCAGATAGGAGGGCGAGAAGATTATGCATTTATATAAATATAACACGAAGAAAGGTAATTAGCTCTTGTGGCGTAGGGGTTATTGGCCGTCATCTGGGTTTCGAACCCTCTGCAACAGGGGCGAACTTAAAACAAAAGTTCCAGAAAAATAGATTCTGGAACTTTTCTAATCTGTCATTCGTACAATTCGGCATTGGAGGGCCCAGTGGGGCTCGAACCCACGACACCCTGCTTAAAAGGCAGGTGCTCTAACCGGCTGAGCTATGGGCCCTCGGTGTGACGATACATCGTCGCGCCCGGTGTCCGATATTGCTCGGATCCGGAAGGCTCTTTTCTTTTTTGCGAGAACGATATGTTCTAAATGCAAAAGTGAAAATAACTCCTTACATTATCGATATTTTTACGAAAAAGTCAATCTTACGAGTCGCTCCATGATGCTTGCGCTTTGCCTGAAGGATCCGGCATAATAGGTGTAAATGACTGAACAACACAAAAAAGATGTGGGGGCAATTGTCCGTCGCGATGGGGTGAGTTTTCGAGTATGGGCACCATTCGCAAGCGCAGTCGCCGTAACAGGCTCTTTTAACGATTGGCAAGAGTTGCCAATGCAGGCTGAGGGCGACGGATACTGGATGGTGTTAGCGACCGGCGCCCAGGCCGGTCAGGAATACCGGTACCTTGTCACGAATGGAGACCGGCATCTATCCAAGAATGACCCGCGTGCCCTCCAGGTTACCACTTCAGCAGGTAATTCAGTTGTTGTAGATACGCATTTTGAGTGGACCGATCAGGACTTCAAACCTGTTGAAGTTGAAAAGCAGGTCATCTATGAGATGCATGTCGGTACATTTCATCGACCGGATCCTTCAACTATTGGAACCTTCGAAGACATAATCACCAAGCTGGATTATCTTGAGAAGCTCGGTGTTACGACTGTTGAACTGATGCCAATATCTACCATGTCGCCAGAGCGTGAATGGTGGGGATACACACCCATATATATCTATACCGTAGAGTCTCAATATGGTGGTCGGTATAAGCTCCTCGAGTTTGTAAACGCGGCGCACGAGCGTGGCATTTCAGTAGTGCTCGACGTAGTGTATAACCATCTAGGCCCAGCGACGCTAGACATTTGGCAGTTCGACGGATGGCAGGAAGATAATAAAGGCGGTATCTACTTTTATAACGATTGGCGGGCTACAACACCATGGGGAGAGACACGACCCGATTTTGGTAGGCACGAAGTTCGAGACTATATCTTCGATAACGTTCGCATGTGGATGTATGACTGCCACCTCGATGGGTTGCGCGTAGACTCAACGATCTTTATTCGTAACGCAAAAGGTCTTAATGATACGCCGAGCACCGATCTTGCTGACGGCTGGCGACTCATGCAGGGGATTAACGAGCTTGCACATAAACTCCACCCAAATGCACTTGTGGTCGCAGAGGATATGGGAGCCAACGAATATCTCACGAAACCTACGTCGGAAGGTGGTGCTGGTTTTTCAACACAGTGGGAAGTTCATTTTCCGCAGACACTCCGCGAGGCACTCTGCAGCGACGACCCTCGACAGGTGAATATCACTGGTATCCTTGCCGAACTTGGCAGGCGGTATAACGATGATGCTATGCAACGGGTTGTTTACGTAGACTCGCACGACTCCGCAGCGAACGGCTCGGCACGACTTAACGAGGTTATTGCTCCCGGGAAAAGCGCTGACCTATTTGCGCGCAGGCAATCGGTATTAGCTGCGGTATTATTGCTAACAGCTCCCGGCATCCCCATGCTACTGCAGGGTCAAGAATTTATGATGGGGGGTAACTTCAACGACTGGAAAGGGCTTGATTGGGATAACGTCGAAAAATACAGCGGTATTGTGAAGGCCTATGAAGAGCTTATTTCCCTCCGAAAAAATACGCATGGAGTGAGCGCAGGCTTAACCGGGCGTTCAATTAACATATTTCATGTTGATGAAGACAACAAAGTTATCGCATATCATCGCTGGCGAAACGGCGGCCCGAAGGATGATGTTGTCGTTGTCGTTAATTTCAGTAACCGATCGTTTTCTGACTATGGCATGAACTTCCCGCGGAATGGCACATGGCGCGTACGTTTTTGTAGTACACGCCAAAGATATAGTGAAGATTTTAGCGGCACTCGAGTACCTGATGTTGAAGTTGAGTCTGGCGGTGGCTCATTTGTGCTACCGCCAAACGGGGCGCTTATTCTATCGCAAGATTAAGTGTCCGGTGTAGTTTATGCAGCTGAAGTTGTGCATGGCGAAGCATAATTGACGACAAAGGGGTGCACATTTCACCCTATAGTCATATACTGGGAATAGCATGGAAGACAGATTACGGTTCGGAGCATTCAAGGGGCTTCAGTCTGTCGGGGTTACCCGACAGTTTGCTAAACGGCGTACGATTCTTTTCCAGGGGGAGATACCGCGCGGTGTCCTCGTACTCGAGAGTGGGCTCGCAAAAGTATACGGGATAACGAACGGCGGAGACCAGCGTACGGTAACCTTGCTGAGCGCTGGCGATATCTTTCCTGTTGAATGTGTATTTGATAAGTCGCGGGTAAGCCTGTACTACTACGAAGCAGTAACTGACTGTAGTGTTATGAGTCTTCCGAAGGGAGAGTTCGTGAATGCTTTAGAGCACGATGGTGTGCTAAAAGATCAAGTGTTCCAAACGTATATGGCGCACTATACGAGCGCTACAATGCATATTTATGCACTTGAACATTCACATGCGCAAGAAAAACTGGTATACATATTGCAATACCTGGTGGTGAGGTTTGGCGAGAAACAGGCAAACGGGCTAACAAAAATAGCATTGAGACTCAGTCATCAGGACATAGCTGAAATGGTAGGATTGACGCGTGAAACGACGGCTGTAGAACTTCATAGGCTAAAGGCGCGCAAGCTAATAAGTTATCAACGTTTCTCGTATTACGTTAACGTGCCACTTCTTGTGGCCGCCACTGGAAGTGATGAATTCGAGAACGTTGCAGTCTGATAGTCCCAAGAGTAACCAAATCGGTGTTGATTATGTGCGGCTGTTTCAGGACCTGCCCGACCCCTATTTGCTTATTGAGGCGACCGATTCGAAGTTCACCGTTATCGATATAAATAAGGCCCGAGAGGCGGCCGTAAGCGGCTCTCGTGACGATTATATTGGGCGATCATTGTTTGATACGTACCCCTACACCGACGAACGATTCAAGTCGACGGCCGGTAAGAACATTCGTGAACATTTACAGCAGGTTGTGCGAACCGGGCGCTCATACAGGCTCGAGCCATTTGGACAGCCACTCACGGATTCGGACGGGAAAAAGTATGTTGCGTACCTGCAGGGCTCATACACCCCCCTACGCGACGTCTCGGGGCGTGTACGCTACATTCTTGCTTCTATCCACGAAGTAACTGAAGAGTTACACGCGATGGAGCGTGTTGCCACGGCAGAAAGTCGTCTTGCTGCGGCACTCACTATTGGTAAGGTCGGTAGCTGGGTATTCGATGTAGCCAGCCAGCGAATTATTGGGGATGCCAACTTTAGAAAACTTTTCAAAATGAACGAAGCTAAGGCGAATAAATTCGACCTAAAGATGTTCTTTGATTCCGTACACAAAGACGATCGATCGCGTATTGTTTCTGCAGTAATGAAAAGCTTGAAAGTCATGACGCCATTTGAAGAAGAATGCCGAGTTGTATTGGCTGATGGCAGCCAGCGATGGATTTTAGCTCGTGGAAAACTTGAAAATTATGAGGGACAACAGCTCTTCTCTGGTGTTGTCGTTGACCTTACAGAACAGCGAAAACTACGTGCGCAAGTTGAGCTGGCGCGCCAGCAAGACCGATTGAACCGAAGGGCGGCGCGAATACTCCAGCAGCGCAACGAAGAACTCGAAGCTATAAGCCGCAGCAAAGATGAATTTGTTGCTTTGGCGTCGCACCAACTACGTACCCCAGCGACCGCAGTGAAACAGTATATTGGTATGGTCTTGCAGGGCTACGTCGGCGATATAAACGGAGAGCAGGCAGACGTGCTCACAAAGGCGTTTGAGAGTAATGAGCGTCAGATTCAGATTATCAACCAGATATTGAGCGCGGCTCGAGCGGACACGGGAAGGCTTGTCATGATGCCAATGCCCGTGGATCTCTGTTCACTGACTCAGGGTATTGTTGTCGATATGGATGAGACGCTCAGACAACGTCAGCACACGATTGCGCTCAATGTGCCGAAGGGTATGGTTCGGGTGTCGGCGGATCTCGGCTACATCCGTATGGCCATTGAAAATGTGCTCCACAACGCAAGCGTTTATACGCCGAGGGGTGGTTCCATTACAGTTACGTTGTCACGCAAATCAAAACGGTGTATATTGAGCATCTCCGATACGGGCGTAGGTATAAAGAAGGCAGATCTGGGTAAGCTTTTTGTAAAATTCTCGCGCATACACAATCCGCTCAGTGTTGAAGCGGGTGGTAGTGGCATAGGGCTGTATCTAACGGCTGAAATTATCCGGTTGCATGGAGGTACTATCGACGTTGAATCACGTGTAGGCAAGGGAAGCACGTTTGCCATTTCGTTACCCCTCATGCAGAATACAAATAGTACGGCTGAATCGGCTGCATAGGTTATGAAAATCTTCAGGACAAAACGAATATGCGAACTGGCTTACAGCTTGTCTTGCTATCCGTTCGTACAATGGTTAAATCAAGCACAAAGGAACAGGGGCAAGGCATGGTAGACGTAGATGATAAGGATTTACAGGTACTGATTGTCGAAGATGAGCAATTGCTCAACGAGGCGTACGCACGCGTATTGGCGGCCGCTAACATTGCACTCCTTCGAGCATATAACGGGAAAGAGGCACTCGATATGCTTAAAAAACAAACGCCGGATATCATACTGCTCGATTTGCGTATGCCGGTCATGGATGGCATTGAGTTTCTTAAGAAACTCAAGCCAAAAGAGAATCTTCCCAACGGGAAGATCATTGTTTTTAGTAACTATGATGACCAGCGTGAGATTGACGAAGCATTTTCGCTTGGGGCCATGCATTACATGCTTAAAGCATGGGCCACCCCCGATGAGCTTGTGAAGCTGATTCGGGAGGTTGATAACGCTTCTCAGCCTGTAAGTTGAGTGAAGTCTTGAGCAAAAATTATTACATTTTTTGTATCGGGGCAACTTACAGCCATCTTACAGCCCGAGGGACTACACTGTAGATAGTTCCATTGAAGGTGGTTCGCAAAGGAGGGAGAGGGATTATGAACGTTACTGAGCTAGACGCCAGAATCAATGGCTTTCTAGAGAGGAAGTTCGCCACATATCCCGATCTCGCAGTCTCTGGGCGGTATGAATCCCGCACTGTCAAATATGCCCATGCACTGCGAGTCAGTGGCCAGAAACTCTATGCTAATAGTTAGGATATCGTCTCGATTACTTAAGAATCGCAACTTCTTGAGGCCGCATGTAGGCTCGAGTCTTATGTCAATAGCGGTAAAGTAAATAGCCCTATCTTTTTAGATGGGGCTATTTTTGCATCTTTTATCTTCTGTGCTGCCATTCATCCTTTTGGAATCATCAGTACGAACACGCATTCGTATTGGCAGAAATATGGCCTTATCGAGGTCACCGCTGCCGAGATTGCACAGCTCGACAGGTGCGTAGAGCGCTCTACGCTCACGAACTCCCTCAAGGATCATTGGCATCTCTACTACTCCTAACATTGTTTGTGCGCCGCTATGGCGCGTGGTCGACATTGTGTCGCCACACATTTATACAATAATAGTATACATACGTACAGAATCGCCACGACCAGTAAGAGCCCTTGATCACCCCGTGCGTAAGGGTACAAGGCTTCTCATACTGTGTAATATCTGTTAAAATAACAGATATGAGCGGACATTCTAAGTGGTCAACGATCAAAAGAGAAAAAGGTGCAAAAGACGCTGCACGTGGTGCGCTTTTTACTAAACTCGGAAACGCTATTGCCATAGCGGCGCGCAGCGGCTCTGATCCTGACACTAACTTTGCGCTTCGACTGGCTGTTGATAAAGCTCGTGCATCGAATATGCCAATGGCTAATATTCAGCGCAGCATTGACCGTGCCAAAGATAAAGATGCGGCACAATTACAGGAAGTAACCTATGAAGGGTACGGGTCGGGTGGTGTTGCGATTATCGTTGAAGCGGCTACTGACAACATTAACCGAACGTACCCAGAGGTGCGGCTTGCCTTCAGCAAACACGGTGGCAATATCGCTGAAAAGGGTGCTGTCGCATTTCAGTTTGACCGTAAGGGCGCTATACGCGTTAATGCAAAGGGTGACGATCTTCTTTTGACCGCTATTGACGCAGGGGCTGAAGACGTACAGGAAGAGGGTGACGAGAGTATGGTGTACACAGCGCCCAATGAGCTCGCGAAAGTTCGTGATGTACTTCGTGATGCTGGTATTGAGATAACCGACGCTGAGCTTACCTATGTCCCCAACACGACGATCGAGATTACCGATAAGGACACTGCGGGCAAAATTATGCGTCTTATGGATGCACTTGATGATATTGATGACGTTACGAATACGCACGTTAATTTTGATATAGACGAATCGCTGTTAGCATAGGTATATGCTAATTCGGAGTTGCACATGAGAATCCTCGGGATCGACCCTGGGACAGGCATTCTTGGTTTTGGAATCATTGAAGTCACCAAAGGTGTCTGTACGCTTGTTGATGGTGGTGTAATACGCACCCCAGCTCATGAAGACGATGCAGTGCGTCTGCAGACGATCTTTGAAGAGCTTACCGACATCATTGTGCATACGCAGCCAAAGATTATGAGTGTCGAAAAACTGTTCTTTGCGCGTAATGTGACAACGGCAATGACAGTTGCACAGGCGCGTGGGGTGGTGCTCCTGTGCGGCAAGCAGGCAGGGCTGGAAATTCACGAGTATACGCCACTTCAAATAAAGCAGGCCATTACGGGCTACGGAAAAGCCGATAAGAAGCAAGTACAGGAGATGGTCCGTATTCATCTCAAACTGACCGAGCTCCCAAAGCCTGACGATGCTGCAGATGCACTTGCGGCTGCTATTACTCACTCGCAAGCAGCCCGGTAATATGTGACATAATAGCTACTATGATTGCAACATTGACCGGGGTAGTGAGTGAGAAATTAATGGACATGGTTGTCCTTGACGTGCATGGCGTTGGCTACGAACTACAGGTAACAGCAGAGGACTTTGGTCGATTACCAAGTGACAGGCCGGCTAAAGTATACATATATGAACATATCCGCGAACAAAGCCATGATCTCTTCGGTTTCGTGAGCCTCGACACGAAGAGGCTCTTTACACAACTACTCGGAGTAAAGAACGTTGGTCCGAAAGTGGCGCTCGGGGTGCTCGATATCGGTACTGCAGCAATCGTGCGTGGTGCAATTGCTGCAGGTGACGTGAGGCTGCTCCAAAGCGCTAAGGGCGTTGGCAAGCGTGCGGCAGAGCAGATTGTTGTAGAACTTCGCGATAAAGTTGGACTTGCGGCAAGTGAAACTGCCGAGGGGGTTGTTATGCGTCCCGGTATTAACGCACAGGATGAGGCGGTCGAGGCGCTTATTTCTCTTGGTTATTCACCGCAGGATGCCACCGTAGCCCTAAAGAATGTCGATGCCGCATTGCCTGTTGAAGAGCGAGTAAGGCTAGCTCTAAAGGGATAGGTACTATCGTTCGCGTTTCTCGTGTTCGTCAATCTTTTCTTGTATGTCGGCTACAAACTTCTTGAGTGTTTCAATGCTAGAGAAGGAGACCGATGCCACGACATCTGCATGTGGTTTCCCTTCTTTTGGCGGACGCATTTGGATAAAAGATATTGTTGCAGGCATGCCTGAATTATCATTTGGCAGTGAATAGATCTGTCCGTCGGCGAAGACATTAGGTACGAGAAAGCTGATATCAAGTTCTTGGGACTGAGGTTGCATAGTTTCATTATATAACTCGGTAATCACTTTTAGTTCGATACGTATTAAATAACACAGCGTCTAGCACAAGCTTATTGCGGTATAATCAAAATTGATGATTGAACGGATTGTGGGAACCTCACAAAAGGATGATGATGAGCTTGAACAAGAGTTTGAAGTCCGTCTACGCCCACACGATTTTGCAAATTACATCGGACAAGATAGGTTAAAGCAGAATCTTCAGCTTGCAATACAGGCAGCCAAGAAGCGCGGTGAATCACTTGACCATGTATTGCTATATGGGCCACCTGGACTTGGCAAGACGACGATGGCGAGTGTTATTGCGAATGAGATGGGCGCTCAAATTCGTATAACAAGCGGTCCGGCTATCGAACGAGCTGGTGATCTCGCTAGTTTGCTCACTAATTTGCAGGACGGTGACATTTTATTTATTGATGAAATCCATAGGCTGCATCGAACCGTCGAAGAGGTACTCTATAGCGCCATGGAAGATTACAAGCTCGACATCATGCTTGGTAAAGGCCCGTCGGCCCGTAGCATGCGTCTCGATTTACCTCAATTCACGTTGATCGGTGCAACGACACGGACTGGTGCGCTTGCTGCTCCACTTCGAGATCGCTTTGGACATATTCATCGGCTCGAGTTCTATACTCCTGATCAGGTCCAGCTGATCATATCTCGCGCAGCAGGTATACTTGGGGTTCGTATTGATGAGCCAGCAGCGCTGAAGTTGGCTGAGCGCAGTAGGCTTACGCCACGAATCGCGAACCGCTTACTTAAGCGGGTGCGTGACTATGCCGATGTAAACGGTGACGGTATTATCGATGTTCCAATAAGTCTAAAGGCGCTTGAACTCCTTGAAGTCGATGAGCTTGGTCTTGACCCGGCTGATCGAATGCTGCTGGCAGCAATTATTGATAGTTATGACGGTGGTCCAGTCGGAGTGGAGACGCTTGCGGCACTGACTGCCGAGGAACGCAGTACGATTGAAGACTTCATCGAGCCATACCTTATGCAAATTGGCTTACTCGAACGAACACCGAGAGGCAGGAAAGTCACCTTGAAAACGTATCAACACCTCGGTAGGCGGCCACCGAAAGATGCAGCTCAGGCTGCCCTCCTGTAGGCGCGTATAGTTAGTCTTCGGCTGCGGGTAAGTATGGACCCCTAACTATTAATCACTCTTGAAATGGACTTTGCCGCGCCTGGTTAAACAGTGCCTGAACGCTTACACTGTTATTCTGAAGGTCAAGCATCTTCTGGACTGTTGATTGATCGATCCGTGGTTGCGCGGCGAGCTGTGCACTCTCTGCGCTCTGATCAGCAGGTGTATTGCTATAGACGTTAATGCGCCACACGATAAAACCATAGAGCACGGCGACGAATAGAAAGAATATGAGTGCCTTGTACAAGCGAAGTTTCTTCAGCACCTCACCGATTGAGGTCTGCAGGCTTGCAAAGTTGATATTTATGTCGCTATTTTTCATGGCTTTATGAACTCGTTTACTATCAGCGTAAAGGATACGTTGTTTGGCTGTTTTGCATCGGGCTGAACAGTTATACCCGTCACTTCGGCAGTGCGCCGATTCTGTTCAAGTCCAGTTAGGAATGAGAGAAAGCTGCTGTAGGGTACGGTGTTACTGGCAAGCTGAGTAATAGTTATCTGGAAATTGTATACGCCGCTAATGCCTGTAACGGGTGTAAGCTGTGTTAGCCCCGGCTTTGGTGCTCCTGATGTTGTTGCGCCGAGGGTGGATGAGGGGAATGTAATGGAGGATAGATTAGATATGCCACTGTTCGCTGCGACATTAACGATCTCCTGAACGGCTTCGGCTTGATCTTTATCTTGCGGTACAACACTCTCGGCAATTGTATTAAGCTCACGGTACTTCTTAATGTCTGCCTTATCCGCTACGATTGAGCTCTCCTGCAAGCTTGCAGCAGCGCTGTCTGCACGGAGCTTAGATAGTTTTTGCGCTTGCTGCCCGAGCAGCTTATTGGCGCCGTACCCGACACCGATCAGACAAAGGAAGGAGATAATGCAGCACGAGATGAGTACGAAGTAGAGCTGTTTTGCCTTCATGACTTTCCCTTGCCTCCACTATTGATAAACAGGAATGGATTGCTCTGGTCAAATAGCGCACGAATCGTTACGACACAGGGGTAGCTGGTGTTAGTGCTTGCGCCACCACTACAGTTAATATTCTCAATGTCGGCTGAACCAAATATTTGGTTCTTGGGATCTGCAAGATTCACCTGCAACTGAGTGGCGGCGGCATAATTTGTTGTGTCGGCGGTAAGATCTACGCCACTTTGACCCTGTGTTATGGAAAGATTCGTGAGGATGACGTTATTTGGTGTTACCGCACCAAGCTGTTGTAAGAGTTTCGAGAAGAGTATCTCTTTAGATAGGACCTGGACGGAGAGTTTAATGTTATTTGAAATATCGGTAACCTGCTTCTGGACTGACGCCTGATTAAGGCTGTTGAGCTGCTGTTGGCTACTTGCGAGATCTTGCTTGGTGCTGGTGATTGTACGGTTAATGTAGATGTACCCTCCGGCTGTGATTGCCATACCGCCAGCCAAGCAGAGAACAATCATGATGATCCAATGGGCGAGTACGCGGTTGCGTTTGCCATAGTAATACATTTCTTTCGTTTCAGGGGGTAGGAGGTTGATCATGCGAGCACCTCATCAGGCTTGATTGATGCGAGGCCAACGGCGGTTACGTATGACATGCGTTCAGTTACGTTAAACGGTTGGAGGTCGCCAAAGTCGATATAGGGTGATGGATCGAACGATCGCACGGCAACACGTAGGCTGCTTGTTAGATATTCAGCAAGCCCAGGCATATTGGCACCACCACCGGCAATTACGACCTGAGCTATTTTATCCTTATTTTGCCCATGCTCTTCATGATAGCGGGTAGTTCGGCGAATTTCTTTCATGAGGAGACCAAGTGTCGGCTCAAGAGCTTGAATAATCTGCGTCTGCTTTTTGCTGTGGCCCAATCCATACTTCGCTTTTATGAGCATCGCTTCCTTCTCGGTAACATCGAGTGCCTTTGCGATGGCGGTCGTAAAGAGATCGCTCCCGCACGGAACCGTACCGCTGACCACGGGGCCTCCGTCGTATACGGTTATATCTGCACTGTCACTCCCGAAATCGACAAGTAGGGAAGGAATATCACTCTGTGCGTCGCGTCCAAAGAGGTATGCTCCGGCTCCACTTGATGTCTGGAGCATAACTGCCTCCAGCCCTAGCATCCTTGAAAGTACCATGTAAGAATCAATAATGCGCTTTGGCATCGCAACGATGTACACCGTACTCTGGTTGCCTTTTTCACTAACGCGGGCGTAATCGAGATATAGTTCATCAAGTGAGGCAGGTATATACTGCCCAGCCTCGTTATGAACGGCTTCAGCAAGCTCTTTTGCGCTCAGTAAGGGAACCTCCATCGAACGAGTAAATGCACGTGCAATTGGAATCGAAAGTGCGACACGCCGAGTGGTGATATCACCGACGAGATGATGCTTGAAGAGATCGACCGCTGCTTCGGCTATGATTTCAGGGCGTTCGATAACGCCATCTTTGATTGCGTTTGGATCAAACGTTGTTTCGCCGTATCCAATAAGCTTCGATCGATGCTTACCATTTGCGGGTCTCAACTGAAGAACACGGATCTTTCCGTGCCCTATATCAAGACCGAAGATTGGCTTGTTCTCAAAAAACAGCGGTAGCTTATTTTTATTTGTCATCATGCCCACATTGCTTACATAAACATAAGTGTTTCCTGCACTCAATTATACGGGAATTACTTTCAAAGTGTATATGCTTAGACAGTGATTACGTGAGACTAAAAAACCGGGACAATGTCCCGGTTTTTCTAAGCTACCCTATATTCTAGGTGTTGCTTTGTTTAGCGAACGTACCGCCACCTTCAAGCTCTGCCGTCAGTACGAAGCTTGTACACTCGTTCGTCGAGCTACTTGCTTGGGTAGTTGTACAGCCTTGTGTGACATAGCTGTATGCGTACGTACCTGTAGCTGGTGCTGAGCCACTAATGTTGCTACCCTTCGGGTCGGTCAAAGCAGTTGGGTCAAAGCCCTTCAAGTTACTTGATACCCATGTCGAGCTCTGCAAGTCGGTGATCGTTGGATAGTATCCGTTGTTTGCGTAGAAAGCCTCAAGATGGCTGTCGAGAGCATCAACGTCTGTCTGGCGCTTGCTGTCTCGTGCCTTTTGCTGGATGCCAGTAAAGGTTACGATGACTAACGTTGCCAAAATAGCGATGACGACAATCACGATCAAAAGCTCAACGATTGTGAAACCTTTTGACTTTTGTTTGAGTGAGATCATTAGGACCCACCTCCTATTAAGTTTATTGTATTGATTGAATATTTATATATTTAGTACACTTCGGATCCTGTAAGGAGAGCCGAAAGTCTAAGCCCATTATAACCATAAGCGGAGGTTCGTCAAGACCAGATTACAGGATGCCCTCGAAGGGGAAGTGTTTCTCACCTTAACCACCATTGCCATTTATATGTGTGCTCAATTGGGCTAGCGGTCCCATGACGCTCGCGGCAATGAATCCAACACCAGCACCAAGTACGACAATCATAATCGGTTCAATAATTGACGCAAGCGCATCCATGGTTGTCTCAACCTCTTCTTCATAGAAGTCAGCGACTTTTACAAGTACTTTATCAATCTGCCCTGTCTCTTCGCCAACCTGAAGCATCTCAGGGATAATACGGGGGAAATGTGGGCTCGCGGCAAGCTGTGACGATAACGTTTTGCCTGCCTTAACCGCTTCAGCGGCATTACTGAGCTCTTTCTCTATAACCTTGTTACCTATTGCACCTCCAGTAACGCTTAGTGCCTCAAGAACCCCGACACCGGCACCCATGAGTGACGAGAAGGTGCGGGCAAAACGAGCAATAGCTAGTTTGGTAACAATAGGTCCGACGATAGGAAGTTTGAGTAGTAACGAATGTAGCTTGAACTTGCCCGCTGGTGTCTTGATGTAGCGGCGTGCGGCGGTAATGCTAATGGCGATAATAGGTACATATATAAAGACATATTTTCGTAAGTCGTCGGCGGTATCGAGCAAAACACGTGTATATATAGGCAGCTGATAGCCGGGTCCGGCTAGTTGGCTGAAGATGCTCGATAGTTTCGGCATGAGTACGAACATGATGCCAAAGAATCCAAGTACGGTTACTGCGCCAATGACTGTTGGATATGCCATCGCGCCTTTAACTTTCTTGCGCATGCTTGCGTCAGTCTCGATTTGTTTTGCGAGACGTTTCATGATTTGGTCGAGGATACCGCCCTCTTCCCCGGCTTTGACCATGTTGATGTAGACATCACTAAAGACATCAGGGTACTTTGCAAATGCTTCACTCATTGGCAACCCACTTTCGACATCCTTCGCCACACTAGTAAGTACCGTACGGAAGTAGGGACTTTCGGGGTCTTGCCGAAGCAGTTCAAGTCCTCGAGAGAGTGGAACACCTGCTGAAACCATAGTCGCAAGCTGACGCGTAAAGACCACGAGATCGGCACTCTTGACCTTTTTGCCAAAACTGCCCAGCGAGATGCTGCCACCACCCTTACCTTTGCCTGCGGCTTTAATAACGAGCGGGTGAAGCCCTTGTCGCGAGAGGGCTTGAACTGCTCCGTCATGACTGCCAGCTTCAATACTGCCTGTTGCGAGCGAGCCATCTTTGCGAGTTGCTTTGTAGGAGAATTGCATATAATTTCTGATTAATTTTCTGCCGTGGTGACACGCATAATTTCCTCAATGGTAGTTTGTCCTCGAAGTGACTTAACGAGCCCGTCGATTTGCATAGTGATCATGCCTTTTTCGATTGCTCGCTTCTCGATAGACTCACTTGTCCCTGAACTTACGATAAGCTGCTGGATGTCGGTGCTGTTATTAAGGACTTCATATACGCCCATGCGTCCTCGGTAGCCACTATGATCACAGTTGTTGCAGCCATCCTCATGAGCCTTCCAGAGTTTCGTAATGGTTTTCTCTGTGGTTGCCAAACTTGTTGTGGAGTTCTTGTTTATTTTGCTGAGGTCTTTAGCTCCAATGCCATCAGCAAACGCTTGGCTTTCAAGCTCATGTAGTTGCTTCATTGAAGCAGCATCAAGCTTGAAAGACTTTCCGATGCGGTTGAGAATGGCTTGGTCAGGATCATATGGCTCGCGACAATCGATGCAGAGTCTCCGGACAAGCCGCTGCGCAACAACTACACGAACGGTGCTGGCGATAAGGAATGGCTCTATGTTCATATCAAGCAAACGAGGAAGTGATGTGGCGGCGTTATTGGTGTGCAGTGTACTAAACACAAGGTGCCCGGTTAGCGCCGCCTGGATAGCAAGATCGGCGGTCTCGGTATCACGAATCTCCCCGACCATGATGATGTTCGGATCTTGTCGGAGTAGCGCACGTAGCCCACTCGCGAACGTCATGCCTGCCGTTGGGTTGACCTGTGTCTGGTTAGCGCCAATAACGCGGTATTCTACGGGGTCTTCGACGGTACTGATATTAATGCCGGGATTGTTCAGCATGCTGAGCACGCTGAAGAGACTCGTTGATTTACCAGATCCGGTCGGCCCGGTAACAAGAATAAGGCCATGGGGTTGAACAATAGCGTGCTGTAGATCCGCAAGTGCACTTCCCCAGTATCCAAGCTCTTCAAGTGTGGCAGGCTTACTGGACTCATCGAGGATACGCATGACTACCTTTTCTCCATCAACGACAGGCAACGTCGAAACGCGGAGCGCGTAAATGTGGCCGCTTACCGATATTTTAAAACGTCCATCTTGCGGTGCGCGGTGTTCGTCAATTTTTAGGTTGGCTAGGATCTTGATACGGCTTACGAGTGAATTCAATACTTTTCGGGGTAGCTTATTAGCTTCGCGTAAGATGCCGTCCACACGGTAACGAACGAGCACGAAGTTTTCTCTTGGCTCAATGTGCACGTCACTTGCGCCGGCCTTCACGCCATAATCAATAATAAGGTTTACGGTCTGCGCAATGGGCGAGTCTTCGGCGACTTCCTTCTCGTCGAGCTCTTCGTCGTCATTCTCTTTCTCCTCGACGGCCATAACTTTAGCGAGTTCAGTGCCGACATTGGCATCATCATATTCATCTAGTGCAGCCTGTATCGTGCTTGCAGTTGCAACGTGGACGCGGACGGGTTGGCTGAGCTGTTTTTGCAGGAAGCTGATTGCTGGTACATCATCGGGATCTTCCATGGCTACAAAAACGACGCCGTCTTCATCGACGTCAAAGGCTACTGCCCGGTACTGTTTAGCAACGCGCTCGGGTATGAGTTTAAGGATGTCCTTATGAAGCTCGCGTGCGTTGAGTTCGACGAATGGAACATCAATTTCTTGGGCGTATAACTTCGTGAGGTCTTTTTCGCTTAGGGTGTTAGAAGAAACGACCACATCTTGGAGCGGCTTTTTATCACTTTTTTCTTGTTCACGAAGTACCTTTATCTGGTCCTCGCTAAATTTGCCAGTTGAAGTCAACAGCTTCTCAACAAGATCATCGGAAACGCGCATAGTCACTCATAATTATATACGAAAACCACAACCGTCATAAGCGGAATCGGGACCATTTACTCGTCAGAGGTAGTGATACGTCCTGTATCTGACGCGGCACTTGGACTAGGCGGTATAATTGTAGGTATGCCCCGGAGGAATACACAGCGATCCGATGCGTCAGATAGCTTCTATCATGTCTATACGCGCGGCCATAGTCGACGCCGTATTTTTCTTGATGAGCAGGACTATCTGTATTTCTTAAAGCTGCTCGAACGATACTTAGCTTCAGATGAAACTCGAAACCAATACGGAGTGCCCTACCCAAACTTTTATAACAAAGTTGAGCTTGCAGCGTTCTGCCTATTGCCCCGTCAACTCCATCTTTTGGTCTATCAACATCAGCCGGGCGCGCTGACGGCATTCATGCGCAGTCTGATGACGAGTTACAGTAGATATTTTAATGCACGCTATAAGCGCTCGGGCTCACTCTTTGAATCACGCTATCGTGCTTCAAGAATTACAGACGATCTTTACCTAGAGCATGTAACGCGGTATATCCACCTCGCGCCTAAGGGCTGGAAGTCGTATGAGTACTCAAGCTTGCCGTATTATTTGCAACAGGTGGAAGTGTCGTGGTTACGCCCGCAACGCATTCTTGATTCATTCTCGAGTACGTCAGAGTATGTACGGTTTATGGAAGATCGTGCCGAAAATAAGAAGATGATGGACATTCTAAAACTAGAACTTGCGGACAAATTATAAGTATTATTTCTATTGCGAGGACTGTCCTCACAAGTAAATTATTAGTTTGCATTACCGGAATGGGCGGGGTAGGCTGATGCATACAACACTAAGTGATGCAGATAGTCGCCGAGACTACCGTAGACGAAAGGACGATAGAATGGCAAAGGCAGCAACAAAAGAAGTACCCGTACAAACAAATGACGCAGATGGGAAGAGCAAGGCGCTTGGGCTGGCTCTTGAAACGATTGAGAAGCAGTTCGGCAAGGGATCGATAATGAAGTTAGGCGATGCACACACAGTCAACGTGGAGACGACGCCGACCGGAAGCCTGAGTCTTGATCTTGCGATGGGAGGCGGTATTCCCAGGGGCCGTATTGTTGAGATCTATGGACCAGAGAGCTCAGGAAAGACGACTCTGACGCTGCATGCCATAGCGGAGGTGCAAAAAGCCGGTGGCACGGCTGCCTTTATTGATGCAGAACACGCTCTTGACCCTGCATATGCAAAGCGAATCGGTGTTGATATTGAGAATCTACTCCTTTCTCAGCCTGATAATGGTGAGCAGGCCCTAGAAATTACGGAAACGCTAGTGCGGAGTAGTGCGGTCGATCTTATCGTCGTCGACTCGGTCGCAGCACTTGTTCCTCGCGCAGAAATAGAGGGTGATATGGGTGATCCGCAGATGGGCTTACAGGCTCGTCTGATGAGTCAGGCCCTCCGTAAGCTTACCGGTGTTATTTCGAGGTCGAAGACGACAGTCATCTTTATTAACCAGATTCGTATGAAGATCGGTGTAATGTTTGGCAACCCTGAGACAACAACCGGTGGAAACGCATTGAAATTCTACGCAAGCGTTCGTATGGATATACGTCGAATCAGTCAAATTAAACAAGGTGATACAGTTATCGGAAACCGAGCGCGCGTGAAGGTTGTTAAGAATAAGATTGCGCCGCCATTCCGGGAAGCAGAATTCGACATTATGTATAACCAGGGCATTAGCACCTCGGGAGACATACTCGATCTTGCTGTCAAATACGATATTGTTGAGAAGGCAGGCGCGTGGTTTGCCTATGGTGGCGAGAAAATTGGCCAAGGCCGTGAAGCGGCTAAGACCTTTCTTCAGGAAAACCCTAAAGTGCAGGATGAGGTCGCGAAGAAGGTCCGTGCTGCTGCCGATTCTGCTGCAAAAGAATAGTCGTAAACCACGAAAGGAAGTGGTACCGTGCCTATGTCTCAAGCAAATACTACCGAAGGCGCCACGCTCACTGCATACCAGCAGTACGTGGAGCAGGTCATGAAAGATCGTGGTTTTGAAGATGAGCGTATCAGCCAGAAATTCATGCTGCTGCTCGAAGAAGCTGGCGAATTTGCAAAAGCTGCTCGAAAGCAAGCTCATTTAGCACAAGCGACAGACTCACCCCCAGAAGATGTCAATGATGCAGTTGCTGACGTATTCGCCATCCTGCTCGACCTGTGTAATAAGCTACACCTTAATCTCGAAGCGGCGTTTATCGCCCGCGAGCAGAAGAACCAAAGCCGTACCTGGGAATAGACCATGATGGATCGCGTACCTCAGGGCGGACCAGATCGATGCCTACAGTTCGTGCGTGAAAAAATACTAACATTCAGATAATGCGAGATAGCACAGATGAATATTACGGCGATTACACAACAAGGACGACAAAAGGGCAGGTATTCTATATTTGTTGATGATAAGTATTGTTTCAGTTTAAGTACCGACGCACTTCTCGAGACAAAGTTGTACGTCGGCCAAGATCTGACAGAGGCAGAGGTTAAAAGCTATACGAAACTATCGGCAGATGATAAGGCATACAACCTTGCTTTGGCGCATGTGCTGCGACGCATGCGGAGTTCGTATGAGTTTGACGCATATTGCAAAGACAAAGACTACGACGACGCGTTGTCGCAGCGCATACGGGACAGACTTGAACGACTTGGGCTGATTGACGATGAAAAATTTGCCGAAGCGTGGATACGAAATAGACGTCTACTCAAACCAATGAGCCGACGTCGCCTGACACTCGAGTTAAAGCAGAAGCGAGTCCCCGAAGATGTGATTGAGCAGGCAATGGCACGGGACGAATCCGATGAACGTGATACGCTTCGCGAGCTGATTCAGAAGCGCCGAAGGCAATTGAAATACCAAGATGACCTTAAGCTTATGCAATATCTTGTAAGGCAAGGTTTTAGCTATGACGATATACGAGCGGAGCTACAGACGCAGGTCTCTGCAAACTAGGCAGTAACCCCAGCGGCAGCTGGTGAGGCTTTCAGCAGATCATTGATAACAATCTTACGATCAGTAATCTCATTAATCTGGCTGCGATCGACGCCGAGATTTCCTCCAGATAGGCTCTTCATGAGGCTTTGCGTTACGTAAATTTTCTGTACATACATGGTTTCAAGCTCAGTTGCATAATCGCTCACCTTGCCAACTCGGTGGTTGCTCAAGGTGACAACGGGCTTGCCAATAAGTGAAAAGCCAATGTCTAAGATCTCTTTTAGACGGACGAGCTCTCCGGGTGAGGTAAGCACATCGTGATCGTCAACAACGAATCCCTGGGGGATGACATCACGAATGTCTTGATAGAGTAGGACGAGCTCGTCTTTGCTGAAGCGGTCGTTGCAGTAAAATCCCTCTATTTTCAGATTGTTTGGGTTGATGATTGGTGCATGGACGGTGCCGACTGGCTGACCGGTGCGGAGTGACATGATTGGCTTGTTGAGCAAGCTCTCACTTAATCTGAGCATAGATACAGTATAGCTTGAAGCGGTAAGCCTTGGCTAAGGGTGTTGGGGCGAAGACATGACGGATAGGAGCTTCTTGAATGAAATTCCAATGGGACTACTTTGACTTACTCTGGAACACTCGCTAGGATAGGAGATGTATATGAGTATTGAGACGATACGTCAAGTAGCAACAATGAGCCCCGAAGAGACTGAAAGTCTTGCCGAAAAGATTGGTGCCAACTTGCAAGGTGGTGAAGTTATAGAGCTGGTGAGTGATCTCGGTGGCGGTAAGACGACCTTTACAAGAGGTCTTGTGCGTGGTGCTGGCAGTAAGGACAAGGTAGGCAGCCCGACATTCACGATTAACCGTGAATACATTGCACCACACTTTACCATTGTTCACTTTGATTTCTACCGTCTAACTGAGGCAGGTATTGTAGCTAATGAACTGGCCGAAGTCGTTGGTGACACTGGGTATGTTGTTGTCGTTGAATGGGGTGAGATCGTCCATGATGTTCTCCCAAACGATAGGCTAACCGTCCAACTGCTTCTCGCTGCCGAAGAGGGCCGAGATATTCATCTCTCCTTCCCCGATACACTTGCATATCTTGTGCAGGGGGTGCAGTGATTGTCCTGACGATACGTACCGATAAGCCAGAAGCTGAGATCGGTTTGTATGATGACAACGCGAAACGTGCCTACGAAACATGGCAGGCGCATCGCCAGCTGGCTGAGACAATCCATCGTAACATTGAGACGATGCTGCGGGAGAACAATCTATCGCTGCAAGATATTCAGGGCATCCTGTGTTTTCAGGGCCCCGGTAGCTTTACGGGTCTCCGCATCGGTATTACGGTAGGCAATGCACTTGCCTATAGCCTTGATGTCCCAATTGTTACCTCCCAAGATCCAGCCTGGATAAAGACCGGGATTGGTCGCCTTATGAACGGTGAAAATGAGCAGCGCGCGATGCCATTCTATGGTGCTGATGCTCACATCACTCCACAGAAAAAGTAGTGCTTGATCCTCGTCCGTCCTTTGCATAACCAGGATCGGCTGTGGGTGGCGACGAGCAGTCAGGTTTGACGTCCATAAATATTCGGGCGTATTATTACTAATTAGGAATTGTTTTGGGACAAGTCCGACTGTTCGATACATATTATATTTTGCTATTCAGATTGGCTGTTCAGGTGGACTAGAGAAGTGATAGCGATTGTCTATTTCGCCACTCTGCAAATACGGAAAGGAAAACTATGGAAATAATTGCAGTGGTGCTCGCTGTAGCAGGGCTTGGTGTTGGCTATGGGGGCGCCACCTATACGTCCAAGCGGAAGAACGCGGAAAATGAGGATAAAGCCGCCAAGGAGTTAAGCAGAGCAAAGAAGGACGCTGATAAGCTCATGCAGACGGCCCGCGAAGACGCGGCCCGTATTGCTGATGAAGCTCGTAGGGACGAAAAGATACGGCGAAATGAGCTCAAGGACCTCGAAAACCGTCTCGTACAGCGCGAGGCGGCTTTTGATAAAAAACTCGATGAACTTGATAAGCGCACCGAGAACCTCCGCCGTGGCGAAGATGAGGTTGAGCAGCTTAAGAATGAAATCCGCGATATACGCTCAAAGCAGCAGGAAAAGCTTGAAAAGATTGCCAAGCTAACAAAGACGGAAGCTGCCGAAAAGCTTATGCAGATGACTGAGCGAGATATCCGCGCAGACCTTACTGGCCTCGTTGCGAAGCTTCAGAATGAGGCGAAGGAGGAGGCTGAGGAACAAGCAGGACTTATCATCACAACCGCCATGGAGCGTATGGCGAGTGAAGTGACTGCTGAGCGCACAGTTACAAGTGTTAAGCTTGAAGACGAAGAAATGAAGGGCCGAATCATCGGTAAGGAAGGCCGAAATATTCAAGCATTGCAGCGCGCTACGGGTGTTGACATTATGGTTGACGATACACCGGGCTACATCGTTCTCAGTAGTTTTGACCCGGTCCGCCGCGAAGTCGCGCGAATTGCGCTTGAACTACTCCTCAAAGACGGACGTGTGCACCCAGGCCGTATTGAAGAGGTTGTCGAGAAGGCTCAGAAGCAAGTCGAGAAAGATGTGCTCAGGGCCGGAGAAGACGCTGCCCGGGAAGTGGGTGTTATTGGTATCCCAAAGGAAGTTTTGCATCTGCTTGGTGAGCTGAAATATCGAACGAGCTACGGCCAGAATGTCTTGAAGCATTCTACTGAGATGGCACATATCGCTGGGGTTATTGCTGAAGAGGTTGGCGCTGATGTTAAAACGACGAAGTATGCGGCGCTTGTACACGATCTCGGCAAGGCACTGACGCATAAAATGGAGGGCAAGCACCACCATATCAGTGGCGAAATGCTGCGTAAGTACGGCGCTCCAGAGGCTGTCGCGCTGGCGGCAGAGCAACACCATGATGATGTTGAAGCGACGAGTGTTGAAGCGCTTGTGGTCCGAGTCTGTGATGCCATATCTGCGAGTCGACCTGGTGCGCGTAATATTTCAGCGGAGAACTTCGTAGAGCGGATGAAAGATCTTGAGAACATTGCGAATAGTTTTAAGGGAATTGAAAAAAGTTATGCCATTAGCGCTGGTCGTGAAGTCCGAGTTTTCGTACGACCACAGCAAGTTGATGATTTGACTGCTATTCAACTTGCTCGAGATATAGCAACAAAAATTGAATCGAGTATGAATTATCCGGGCACAATTAAAGTCAACGTTATACGCGAGACACGCGCTGTGGAGTTCGCAAAGTAGCCCGATATGAAAACGGTTATCGTAGGGCGCCATGGGCAGGCAGAGGCTAACTCACAGGGGCTACTTGCGGGTGCTAGGACCGACTCTGAACTAACCGAGCAGGGAATACGACAGGCGCACGAGCTAGCTGGTAGTCTTGTGGGCCGAAAAATCGAGCTCATTATCAGCTCACCACTATCACGAGCAATGGTGACAGCACAGATTGTCGCTGAAGATATTGGGTACGAGGGGGGAATTCTTGCGAACCCACTATTCACCGAGCGAGATTTTGGTAGCGCAACGGACAGGCCAACAAAAGAGGCCTTTGCACTTCTTGATAGTAGAGCTGCCACAGATGTGGAATCAGTTGAGACATTCGCAAAGCGTGCAGGGCAAGCACTTGAATGGCTAAAAATTCAACCCGAAAGTGAAATCCTGCTCATAACGCACGCAGAGTTTGGTCAGATGCTCGGTACGTTAGCTCGCGGTGGTCGTGCAGAAGATTTCCTGCAATTCGATAAGTTATCTAACGGCAATGCGTTTGAGCTTGCGCTAGAATAATATTGCGACATGAACATACTTTACATTGGCGATATTATGGGTGAGATGGGTGTTGCGTCCATCGAAGATATCTTGCCGCAGGTTCGAAATGAATTCGCGGTAGATTTGGCGGTTGCGCAGGCGGAAAACGTGAGTCAAGGCAAAGGTATAACTCGCGACGACTTCAACCGCCTGCAGGCTGCGGGAATTGATTTCTGTACGGGAGGCAACTGGACGCTAGCGCGTGAGGAGATCTATCCGCTGCTTGCCGATCCAGATGAGCCCATTATTCGTCCCGCAAATTACCCCGAAGGCACACCAGGCCTCGGTTATAAGTATGTCGAAACCCCACGGGGTAACGTGCTAGTGATAAGCCTTATGGGGCAGATCGTTGGCAGGGATGCTGAGAAGCCGATAGACAACCCGCTCAAAGTAGTCGACAGAATCCTTGCGGAAGAGGCGGCGGACAAACGGACCGCTACGATCGTGAATCTTCACGGTGATTTTAGCAGCGAGAAGTATGTACTCGGTTATTATCTTGATGGACGTGTCAGCCTCGTTGTCGGTGATCACTGGCATGTTCCAACTGCTGATGCTGACATATTGCCGCGAGGTACGGCGCACATGACTGACGTCGGTATGTGCGGTTCAGTGGATTCATCACTCGGTGTCATGCTTGAATCCGTCATACCGCGATGGCGTGATGGACTCCAAACTCGTAACGTACTTGCTGAAGGCGGTCGTAGCCAGTTTAACGCGTTATTTGTGTCAGTAGACGACCGAACCGGTAGAGCTACAGCCGTAGAACATATACGGCGGATTAGTTATCCTTCCGAGTCGTAGGGTTCACAAGTTCAAACTTTTCGATCCTAGCCTTCGCGGCCACCAAATCCAATGGCGGCGAGTAAAACCGTGGCAAGCATGTCGATCACCACGACGTTAACGGCATTGAGCCCAGAGCTTATCGCCATGAGAACAGCGCTACTCAGCCAGATAGTGCCAATAACTCCAGCGGTGTAAGGGTATTTTATAAATAGAATAACGTCTTTAAGCATCACTTATCTCCTTTGTTTGTAGTCGAGCTATTTCTTCGCGAGGGTTAATCTGGCTGAGGAGCTGCGAAAAGAGCATGGGGTCTCGCATGGCGACCCGTTCAAGCCAGCGATTTATTATCGCGATTGCCTGAGAAATACTGAGTGAGCTGTCACTTGGAATTATGAGGTCCGCATGGTCGTGCTCAATGGTGCTAACTGCTCGAGCGAGAATCACCGGATAGAGCTCATTACGGTTGAGCCCTTTAAGTACAGCAAGATAGGTCTGTGCCGCCCGAAGTACCTCAGACGATTCAATACGAATGACAAGTCCCAGTCGATTATCTTTATTGACGATTTGACCAAATCCGTGGAGAAGCTGCCCGTCATCAACGAGCGATCGTAAGTCATGGACGCCAGAGGCGCTATCAAACGCTTCCTGAACGATGCGACCAATTTCATGGACAAGGTCGCTACCCTGGGTTTCTTTGCGCATTGGATCATATCGCGCGACGGTACGTGTAAGACTCTGCGCACCGGGGGTTATAGTGCTGAGTTTCTTGAGTGCACGGTACAGATCATTCACGAAGTAGCGCATAAATTGCTCAAATATGCCGGCGACATTCGTTTCGTCTTCATATATACGGCTCCATTCACGAATCAGGCTAAAGAATGCTGCGCGGTTTCGTGGTGCGGGTGCAGAGATGCCAAAGTCAATGAGTCCAACGCGGTTCTCAGTCATAAAGCGTATGTTGCCCGGATGGGGGTCGCCAGGAATCCGAGGGAGGGTGAAGGTAGAAATAATACTTTCAATGCCGGCCTCGACGAGCTGAAAATCAAGATCTGAGCCGAGACGCTCTTTTATGATGGCTGCAGGGTCTTGGCCGTCTGCAACAGCGTGCAACAGCTCTGCACCTGAAATGCCATCGATGTAGTCCTGAACAATAATATGAGGAGTGCAAAGTTCAAGGTATGTTTTTGGAATGACAATGTAGGGGTGGTCTTTATAGGTCCGGTACAATTCATCGGCAAATAAAGCCTCCGCAACGTAATCAGTCTCATTGAGCGTTGCGTGTCGAAACTCCTTAATTGCCGAATTCATTTTAATCGTATAGTTCGTATATTCTTGTGCGGCAAATCGTTTCCCGAATAGGCTAAGCAAGCGGAGGTCGTACTTGAGCAATTCACGGACCTTTGGTCGTAAGACTTTGATAATAATCTTCTTCCCACCGACAAGCTGTGCTAGATACACTTGACCAAAACTACCGGCAGCAAATGGATCTTGTTGTACGAGTGCAATCTTGCGCAATTGATTTTCAGGAAGCTCACTATTCAGCAGGCCAATAATGTTGATGGGTTGTGTATCGAGGTTCTCAAATATCTTTAATTTTGCTGGGCTGCGCCAGCGACGCATAACAGGAGTATCAAATAAGACACCCTGGAGAAACTTTACGTATACGCCGCCGAGTGAAACGAATTCGTTACAGATAAGGTCGTACATTTCCTGTTCACGACCTCGTTTATGTAGATAGAATACTTTTGCACCGAGGCGTGCGAGTCGTCGCGTACGCTCACGCTTGAGTGCTGCTATTTGTTTGGACTGGTCGGACATTCGAACCTCCTAGCTACGCGTGAAACCTATTAGGAATAGCACTAGTGTTGAAAATATTGCCGTAAGGTATAGTTCAAAGATTTTGTGAGCAGCGGTACGAGTGACTGCCATGAGAATAACAGCGATCCAGATAAGTACGATGGTAGCGAAAACTGATGCGTACTTCATGCGTATATAGTATATCATTTCACCCCTGGATGACCCCTAGCTATTAGGGGTAGTTTACGGTATAATCATATCCCGTTGGTCATCGGGGTGTGGCGCAGCTTGGTAGCGCGCAGCGTTCGGGACGCTGAGGTCGCTGGTTCAAATCCAGTCACCCCGACCATGCTGTAAAAAAACCAAAATACCGTATAATAATACAAGCTTCGGGGAGTGGCGCAGTCTGGTAGCGCACGCGGTTTGGGACCGCGGGGTCGCAGGTTCAAATCCTGTCTCCCCGACCATGAAAAATCACCGAGTTAATCTCGGTGATTTTTTATTCAGGGTTAGCGTGTCGATGTTCTTGCTTAACTTTTCTCTTCTACTGCTCCAACTGCCATCGCTGAGACTTCAGTTGTCGCCGACACCTCAATGTCAAGCAACTGTTCAATTGCCTTTATGTCGGCCTCAAGTTGAGCGTTCTCCTGATTGCAAAGTGTTATTTCGACAGTTGGGTCACCATTATGGTGGGCGAACCTAAGCATATCACCCTCCTTATACACTTGTTTCATTGTCACAAATGAGGGTAGCCGTTTTATCTCATTGAGCCCATGAATCTTCTTTAGTACTCCCTCTTCGTGGGGGTATGTTGAAAAGACGGCCGAGTGCCGCAGCGGTGTACTCGAGATCTCTGGCATAAGGCCAACGCGATTAATTACATCATTCATAATGTGATTGAGGCCATAGCTTAAACTGTATAGTTCGTGACGGTATCCACCGATACGTGGCCCTACCTCAATAATTCTCCAGCCCTTGGGTGTTTTCATCAACTCGGTGTGAGTAGTCATCGAACGTAACCCCAGTGCTCTATAAGCTTTTTCGGCTGCATGCTGGGCGGCACCTGTTTCGTCTTCGCTGAGACCTGTAGAAGTTAGTAGAAGATACATGAAAAAGTCATCGAACCCTACGTCGTGGCCGGTAACAACTTTTACCATAGGGGCGTGCCGGACGGTACCATCGGGGGCGATGTAGGAGTCTATAGAGTACATATCACCGATCATAAACTCTTCGACTAGAACTGCGGGTTCAAGGCGCTTCATCCAGGTCTGATAAGCTTCGTGGAGTTCCTTAAACGTATTTGTGAGCTGATGAGTTAGCTCTTGTCGATCATGGGCGATACTAACTAACAGGCTTCTCTCTAGGCCCGAAGGTTTGATGATGACTGGGTATGACAATTTATTTTCTATGGCGGCAATTGTGTCGGAGGACACGTCCTCAACATGAAGCGAGCCGGGAGATAGCGTCAGGTCGTAAGCGTCAAACGCTGTACGCATAAGCTTTTTGTCGGTTGCCCACTCTAGCGAACTCTCTGTTGGAGTATGCAGATAGGGCACGTAAGGAATGATCTTTTTGAACTCATGGATAGAGTTTTCGTACTGGCTCGTTATGCCGATAATACGGTTTTCGTATGGCTTGAGTGCTTGGCGGATAGAAGCTGCTGAGTCAAAGTCAGCTATAACTACTTCTACCTGACCCGAAAGATGCCCTTGGTCGTTAAGCGTTTGAATGGACTCTTGGATATTTACGTCAACGATAACTAAGGGTGTAAAGTGTTGGCCCGTACGCTGCTCATAGGTGCGCAGGGCACTGTGTGTAGGTGCATGCATCGAGTTGATAAACAGAATTATATCTTTGTCATGACTCATAACTTACTAAGGACTCCTGTCGACACAACATAAAAAACAGCACTTGCTGCTGGTTGCATTGTGTCTAATTTATTTTACGTATTTGATAATACTCTCGGTGTACAAATAATCAAGACATTGACATAGGTGGTAGTAATGCTTCATTCCTTATGTTTTGGTGCGTCTGTGGCCCTTTTGTTGTTGCTCGCGCAACAAGCGTTGCTTTGGTGTAGTGCCAACACGAAAGCTCGAGTATACTTAGCTGTAGAATGAGCCAAAGAGAGGTGGGAGAAACAGGCTTTACACTGGTTGAGCTGACGGTATCTGTCGTCATACTCAGCTTGATAATCATAGGTTTCTCTGGTCTTTTTGTGTCACTTATCCATAGCACCGTGCTCGCCAAGCGTCAGGCTATAGCAGTTACGCTCGCAACCAACCAGATGGAGTATCTGCGATCATTGCCGTACTCAAACCTAGCAGTACAAGGCGGCAGCATTTATGCGACAAGTTTGCTGCCGGCAACAACAACACAAACTGAAAATAATATAAAATTTACCGTAAAGACCAGCATAGATTATATTGATGACGCCTATGATGGGTGTGGTCAATATCCTAATCTAACACTAGAGAAAGAGTACTGCCGCAACTACCCACCGCCGTCTGGCGCACCCGCAACAGACCTGAATCCGGCGGACTATAAAATCATTCACGTATCTGTCACCGACAATACGGGGTCTACGTTGGCGTCACAAGATACTGAGGTGGCGCCAAGCGTAGCAGAGACGGCGAGTAATACTGGTGCACTTTTCGTAAAAGTAATCGACGGTAGTGGCAATCCCGTATCGGGTGCGACTGTTGGCGTGACAGACTCCAAGGTGGCGCCAACAGTAAATGTGTCGGACAGTACTGATGGAAATGGCGAAGCAATCTTCTATGGCCTACCGCCCGACAGTGGAACGAACTATGTTATTAATGCGAGCCAGTCGAGCTACTCTTCGCTCAGTACCATTGCCCCATCAGGGAGCCTGCAGCCGACATATGCAAATCAGACGATAATAAGTCAGAAATCATCGTCGGTCACGCTCGTGATCGCGCCACAAGGAGCCAATAGCCTGCTTATCCAGGCAACCGATACGAGTGGCAACCCACTGTCAGGTATCAAGATATATACGAAAGGGGGATACAAGAATTACACAAGCGTCACTGACTATAGTTACTATTTTGACAACTACTATTCAAACTATGATGGCAACACGGTGAGCGATAGCCGACCGACCACCGACGCGAGTGGCTATACCACTATCTCGAATCTACCGCCGGTGAATAGCTACCTGTTCTGCAATAGTGATGCGAATAGCTCGACCACTAACTGCACTGCGGGCGGCACAAAATATTACCTGGCAGCCGCAATACCGTACGGCGGTACTGATAGTCTCATGCCTATCGTAGTCCCGACCTACAATGCCGCAAGTCCACCGTCTACAACGTTTAGTTATGGGGGCAATGCGTACCTACAAGAAGTGCAGCTTATGCTGACAACAAGCTCAAGCTTCCCGCGAGTCTATGATATAAACCCTGATGGTGTCAGTCTAGGCGGTGGGAATCTCAGTAGCTTCCCAGTTATTATTACGGGCTATAACCTTTCGACAGCAAGTGCGAAACTGATCGAGGGCAGCAAGACGTACACTGGAAGTGGTTGTTCGAACAGTGCAACGCAGATGACTTGTAACTTTAACTTCACCGGCGCTATAGCAGGAACCGCCCAGCTGGTAGTTACGAATAGCTCAGGCACGTTAAGTTTACCGTTTAGCCCGCAGCTCGGAGGATTTAATGTCACCCCATAAACTATCGTCTCAGGGATATACACTAGTTGAGCTACTCGTCAGCATGACGTTACTTGTCATAATAGGCATGGTATTCCTCGTATTCTTCAAAAGCGCATTGTTCAGTTATCTCAACCTCCAAACTGATGCGAGCAATTTCACTGAGCTATCGAGCCAAGAGATGCGAATCTCCTCGGTCATCCGTGGCCTAACCACTATTAACAGCGCAAGCGCTAACGATCTTTCCATATACGCATACTTTTATCCCAATGACACGTATGAGTCACTGACGCATTACTACTTGAATCAAAGCGGCAACACCACAAAGCTCATGGTGGATGTCACGCCTATGTCCGCTAATCCGCCGATAGGCACACCACTGACCGCTCAAGAGAAAACATATACGCTTTTGGATAGTTTCTACAAACCAAGCGGTAGTAGCTTATTTACGTATTTTGACAACGGCGGCAATCAGCTTACGCCACCCATTAGTAATCTGGATACAGTAGAGGCGATTCGGGTAAATCTTGGTACGACGGTCTCGAGTGGTGGCAATCAGTCACTGCAGGTACAAATGAGTTTACGAAATAGGACAACAAACTGATGAATGTAGTGCACAGATCACATACGAGAAGTCTTTCTGAGGGGGGTTCTATCCTACCGGGAGTATTGTCGTTCATGATAGCAGTGACCATTATCGGCGGAGCAGTCCTGACTATAATCGTTAACAACCTCTGGGTAGGGAACAATAACGTTCGCAGCCAACAAGCGTTCAACATTGCTGAAGCCGGCATTAACTACTATATGTGGCACTTGGCACATAACGGAGCTGATTATAAAGATGGCCAATCTACTCCAACGACACCGGATCCCAATCTGGGATATGGTCCATATGTGCACCAGTACGTTGACAGTAATGCTGTAAACGAGGGTACGTACACCTTGTGGATTAAACCTCAAGGCGGGGGCTCAACTATTATGACCGTACGCGCAATAGGACAGACTAACAATAGTAGTATTACTCGTACAGTCCAGGCGCAGATAGGTGAAGCATCGTTCGCAAGCTATGGGCTCGTGACAAATACGGCGGCGTGGTTTGGTAATAATGAATCTGCTGATGGGCCGGTATTCTCCAATCAAGGAATACGCATGGATGGTGCAAGTAACGATACTATTGAGAGCGCGAATGCTACCTATGTGCCTCCAGCATCGCTTGGCGGTGATGGCGCATCTCATCCTGGCGTATGGTGTAGCACCTCAGTCGTCTCGCCGGTCAACTGTAACACGCGAAGCAAAAGCGATTGGCTATATCCCGAACCTTCCATTAACTTTGGTCAGGTATCCAGTAGCCTCTGTACTATGAAAAAGACAGCCTTTGCCGACTACTCGACTACATCGAGCCTCGCATCCTTGAGCAACGCGTGTTCCCAGGTGCCGAACACACGTACTAACGCTTACATCCCCGAACGCTCGAGTAGCTTTAGTAGTACGAAGGGATATCTCATCCAACTCGATACAAACGGTACGTATGATCTCTACAATGTTAATGGTGATAGTGATCAAAGTACGCCGTATACGAGCGCGCTGACACTACAATTAGTAGCCTCAGGTCTTTCCCTGCCCCCTTCTGGTGTCATTTTTGTTGAGGATAATACCTGGGTGCGCACGAATCCCACATTCCACGGTCGCGTCACGATTGCTTCAGGCCGTCTCGCGTCTGCCAATCAGATCACCGATATCACGATTGCTGGACCAGTGCTCTATAGTACGAAAAACGGCAGCGACTCAATAGGAATGGTGAGCCAAGGGAATGTGTATGTTGCGCCGTATGCACCACCGAGTACGGGTAGCTTCAACTTTGAAGTTGACGGCGCTTTGCTCGCGGAATCAGGCTCGGTCACCTATCCATATACATATATTAGTAATTCGAATCGTTGTACCAGAGGGTGGACGAATGCTAACCAGACACTTACATTCTATGGATCGGTTGCTTCTATGCAAACCTGGACATGGAACTGGCAGGGAGGGGCATGTGGTGACGCGGCCTACGATCCTACGAGTGGTAACTATATCTCGGGTGTTGAAAACACAGCAACCGATTACGATTACAATCTCCTCTATGCACCACCACCGAGCTATCCTGTAACGGGAAGCTATAACATCCTCAGCTGGCGTGAGGTTCTAACCCATCCATAACATCGACATCACCATTGATGCATGCAGGTAGATCACTATCAGGTAAGTTTGACCTGCTGTTGCTCAGACGAGTCTGGCTGCGCCTAATGTAGTCTCTTTTTTATATAGCGGTCGGTAAAATATGCCGAAAGTCCACCAACAAGAGGGTATGCAAAAATAATGACATAGGCGAATAGGTGACTTTGCTGGGTCATATTTTTGCTCGTACCCTTTGTTATTCCGCCGGCTATGATTGCTACTACAATAAACGTTGAGACAAAGAATGCCGCAACATCAGCCGTTATACGTACGAGTAAATGGGTAATATTTCTTTGACGTGGCTCGTTATCTGAGAGTGGAGCGGCCTGCTTCTCCTTCTTAGTTTTCGCATCTATGGTGAATGTCATGATGGTGCCTGCCAGTACGGTAGCGATCGACGAGTAGAAGATGAAAGCGGCGATATTGATGAGTGCCTTTTGCCAGGTTAGATCTACGCAGCTAGTTGTACAGGCGCTTGCGAGCCCACTCGTCTCAGCTTTATCATAGACTGAGGGTAACACGAGCATAGGAGCTGCGATGCTGACTATGAATCCGATTGCACCGTAAGTCAGCAGTCTTTTGGCTATCTTCTTTGAAAATAGTTTTTGATACATTTTTCCTCATTGTACTAGATGTGCGCCGCGGTGTCTGCTTAATACCAAAAAGTGAAGAAGCCCTACCACGGGCTCTCTCACGATGGTGACGAGCTTGCTTTGAGCTATCGTGCCTGTGTAATGTTGACCGTACTGGCCTGTACGAACGCCCAGCGGTGGTTCCACGAGATCTCGATGTATTTCGTGCTCCCGATCACAACAGTTGAGTCGCCGGGTCCAGTGCAGTTTGCGAGATTACACCCCTCCGCATAGTCATCGCGTGGCTGGGGCACTGCGGCTACAGGATATTCTTGTCCTGGTTGCATGGCATACTTTGTAAGTGCAACCTGAGTTTGGTGGTCGTATGGAATGTTTGACCAGCCTGGTGCGTTGTATTCTGGTAGCGGTCGGCCATAGATTGCGACCGGCGTATTGCTCTTGGGTGTCACGACCATCGTACTAGTAGGTACTGACACGTTGTCGCTATTTTGCATCCATGCCTGTTGCCCACCGTACCATATCTCAACCCATCCTGGCTGCCTCGCGATGACAACATAGTCATGACCAGTTGGCGCTTTATCCCCCCAATCCTGCATGGCATCACTCCCTGCTGAGCTGTCGGGGTGGAGATAGGGGTCGCTCACGAGAGGTGACGACGTATTCGGTTGCGTGTAGAGGGCCATATAGTTTGTTGTCTTTTGGGCGGCTGCGGTACACCCAGTAAAGTTTGCTCCCGGACAATTCTGAACAGGCTGATTGCTTCCGTTTGTCTTGATCGTAATGATCGGTGAAGCTGGATCGGCAGTCGGTACTATTGGCGCGCCGAGTTGTGCCAGATATTGTGCCCATGGCCAACATACTCCTGGATCCCAGTGCTGTCCGGGCATACTCGCGTCGGTCGTCGTCGGGACACTGTCGTGGCCCGTTATCGTCGCAGCAGTGGCCTGGATGTGGTACTTGGAAATAAGCCAACGGTCTAGCCGGAGTGATGCAGTGTATTCCGCTGAGGTGAGCGTTGAACAATCCTCAGAGTATCCAACGTGCTCAACCTCAATGTAATGCGTGTTGAACCACCAGTTGTTCACGTCGTAGGCAAGACTATCTGCAGGAACCGAAACGTAGATATTACCCTGTTGATCAATGAGGTAATTCCATGATACGCAGTTGGACGTATTTTGCGCCTCATCGAGTGCGCTCTGAAGTGACCCTTCAGTAGTGTGCTCATTAATACCGTAAATAGGGAGATCAGTTGGGCGATTCGCAATTGACCAGTTACATCCGCCATCCGTCAATCCGGCAAGCGCAATCTTACAATTTGTGCCTGGCGGGCAATTATCTTTTACTGAGGTATTAGCCTGTGTCATCGCGGCAATGGTGTTCATGCCAACTGGCTGGTCTGGCCCCATTACTAAACTGTTTGTAGCAGTTGGAGCAGTATCAGTGAATGGTGTACGCCCAGAGTTACCCGTTGTCGTAGGGCTCGCTGTTGTGCTTGAATCGGCAGGTGAAGCATGTACGATAGCGGTCGTAAAGGGCATCGCTGCAAATAGCAGAGCCAATACCGATACGAGTAGTGTTTTGATTCTATTTTTATACATTGACACCTCCTTAGCAGACTCAAGATTAGCTGGCTTTCTCAGAATAAACCGTTAATACATTCGCGCGAGTAACAATAATAAACTATGAGATATTTCATAGATGACTTAGCCGCTTATGGTCGTCGTCAGATATAACCGCCCCTGAGATCATATCGGGAAGTCGGCAATATATCGGATTCTCGCATTTGCTCATCTCATGCAAGTTGTTTGCTGCAGGAAGAGTACAATGATGGTAAATGTATATAGATATAGCCGCGAGCGTTCTGGCTGTATTTGCACTCCTGATGGTAAGCGAGTACGGCTGGCGCAAAGGTTGGTTCCAGGGTGAGTTCGGCAGAAAGTTTGTGCACATATCGGTGGGCAGCTTTGTATCGTTCTGGCCATTCTTCATGAGTTGGAATGAAATACGGCTCCTGAGTCTGGCATTTCTTATCGTGGTCGTAGCCTCGGATCAGCTTAAGGTCTTTAAGGCGATCCATAGCGTGCAGCGTCCAACGTTTGGCGAAATTTGTTTTGCGCTTGTCGTAGGGTTGTTAACGTTCGTTACGCACAGCAAAGGAATGTATGCAGCTGCATTATTGCAAATGAGCCTCGCGGATGGGTTCGCCGCAATTATTGGTGTCAAATTTGGTCGAAATAACACATATCACGTATTTAGTCATGCAAAGAGCGTCATCGGCACGACGACGTTTATTGTCGTGTCATTTGCAATCCTCCTCGGCTACGCTGCGTGGAGCGTGCATAGTCTTCCGATGGGCTATACCGTGTTTGGGGCGCTCGCGGCAGCAGTCTTCGAAAATATTGCACCGCTTGGCCTCGACAACTTATTCGTCCCGCTATTTATTGGGCTACTACTTGCCAATCAGCGATACTAGATACATGGCTGAGCTGGGCCTCCGGTGCTGTAAATAAAAAGGTTAGCAAGTTTTTCCTCATAAAGGCGTAAAACTAGCTAACCATATATTTCTTTTTTGGGGCGAACGATGGGAATTGAACCCACGACCTTCTGGACCACAATCAGACGCTCTAACCGACTGAGCTACGCTCGCCACAGACCTATCCCAAAGGATAAAGAACAGAGGTGATTATATGACAACTATCAGGTTTTGACAACCCATTCAAACGATCTGTAGGTGACGATGCGTGGATCGGGGCCAATTTGAAATTAGTAGCGCGTTGCGGTGACGAACCGAGCAATGCCGGTTGTAAGCAACCCGTATCCTACCATAGCGACAAGGGTGTAGCCTTGAAAACTGACTGGACCGATGCTTGTGTGATCATAGTTAAATAACCCGTAGAATGGGGTAACAAAAGGCTCGGTAAAACTATTTACGAACGAAACAATACCATTTGTCACATTGGCATCAAGTAGCGCAAAGACGAAACGGAGGCCAAGGAGTGTTGTCAGCGCTCCGCCGAGTAATGTGAGCATACGCTCGGCTGAGTCGTGTGCGTGATTAAATCGTTCTCGTTGAAAATATGCATCTTCGGGGCTGAGACTGTATTCTTGGTGAATGCGTTGATTTTGTGGGTACATCGTAATTCCTCCATGCAACCAAAATCAGCATACGTGATCCATCTATGACTTTGCTGAATGTATCGTGATATTGGCTAGTCACTTTCGCGCAATTGTGCCGCTGCTCGATCGGCTGCGGTTGGCTGCTCATCGGCCAGGGATCGTGGCCATAGCTTATGGCTATGGACGACATTTATTTCGATAGCGTACGTAAATACTTGGGCAAGAAGATAGAGCCAGAACATGATGACGAGTACGAGTGAGAATTGGCCGTATACGCTGCTCGTTCGACGAAGCTGATGGATTATAAGATAGCCGCCAATAGTCTGCAAAATAAAGAGGCCCATAACGGTCGTGATGGCACCGAGCCGAACATTTTGTCGTGACTGCTTGCGTGAACCGCCAAGTGTAAATATGAACATACAGATCAAATAAAGGAGTACGGCGTCAATAGCTAGGGGGACGAGACGGAAGAAGAGTGAATGGCCGAGGACTGCCGTTGCGTAGCTGGCGAGAACGGTCGTCAATAGCAATCCAAATCCTGCACCAAATAGGATGCCAAGACTCTTGAACATACCCTCAGGGAAGCGGTTACGATTTTTTACCGGTACTCCCCACGCGATATCCAGCACGCGCCGTGCCGCATTGCCAACACCGTGCGTACCGTATATTGCGACAATAAGTCCTGATACAAATGCGATACCAACCTTATGTCCGTTATGGATGTTCTGGCGAAGTTGCTCGCCAACGACGGGGAAGTAGTTGGTTATGTCGTCGAGCAAACGCATGCGCAAGTGCATATTATGCTGAGCAATAAGATCAGTTAGTGAGGTGGCGACAAGCAGTAAGGGAAACAGCGAAAGAAAGCCGTAATAGGTTAGGAGGGCTGCTTGTAGTCCGGCTTCATCATCACTGTATTTTCGCACTACAGCAACTATAAACGCCAAGAGAGGGCGTTGCTGCTGGATCTTGTCTATATGTTTGGCTAGGCCACTTACGGTATTGCCGGAAGTTTTTCTCACGGTATGCCTTGTTTGCTATGTAATACTCCTTACAGTATGTCGCATTACTACAGGTATACAAGAACTATCTCACTTTAGGCACTCGCGGCTCCTGAGCTGTTTGCGCCTATGGGATCACTTTGAGAAC
>Ga0265338_10001599_pt1 | contig 36351 bp, 29 predicted proteins | sample 42126metaG_FD_193579 | JGI IMG/M metagenome (GOLD analysis project Ga0265338, IMG submission 193579) | Rhizosphere microbial communities from Carex aquatilis grown in University of Washington, Seatle, WA, United States - 4-21-26 metaG | ecosystem: Host-associated > Plants > Roots > Rhizosphere... | reverse complement strand
GCCCGGATTTGTTAGAGAGAAATTTCCGTTCAGGTTGTCAGCCGTGGGAACAATAGCATTGCTGGCATTATTGAGGCTTCGGATGATCGTCCTTTGCCATCCAAAAAAGATAAAGCTGGTGTTCTTGTGAATGGGGCCGCCGACGGTGACGCCAAATTGGTTGCGCTTGAGGGGATCGACAGTGGGGGCAAAGTAATTGCGTGCGTTGAACACCCGGTTGCGCACAAACTCAAACATATCGCCGTGAAACTGATTGGTGCCCGACTTGGTGACGACGTTCACGACCGCCCCTGCATTGTTGCCATATTGCGCGTCAAAGCTGTTGGTCTGGACACTGAACTCCTGCAGCGCGTCAGGGAAGGGGAAGGGAAGATTGACGTTGCTCATCAGGTCTTCGTTGTTTCCGCCGTCCAGGTTGTAGCCGATCTGATCAGGGCGGGCACCGTTGACGGCAATGGCTTCCTCGCCGGGAATCTGCTTCGTATCCCCCTGCAACGCGCCGGAGTTGTTAGCGATCGCCGTAACGGCGCCCGGAACGAGTAGCGTGAGGTCGGCTGCGTTTCGGCCGTTCAGAGGCAGGTCGTTCACACGGGAGCGTTCAATCACCTGACTGAGCTCCTGGCTTGAGGTGTTGACCTGGACGGTCGATTCTTCAACCGTCACCTGTTGCGAAGCCTGGCCGATTTCCAAGCGGATCTCCAGATTGCGGATCTGGTCGGCAAGCATCGCGACGTCCTGAACATACTTCTTGAATCCGGTTGCCTGCACCGACACCGTGTAGGTGGCCGGAGGCAGCGAAGGAACATTGAACTGGCCATTACTGTCGGCCTTGTCAGTGCGGACGGTTCCGGTGCTCTTGTTCGTCACTGTGATTGTGGCGCCGGGGATTAACGCGCCGCTTGGATCCATGACCGTGCCAGTGATGGTGACATTGCCGCCCTGCGCATATGCGCCGGCTGCGAACATCAGCGCCAATAATGAAAAAGCAATTCGTATACGCCACATTGAATTCCCACCTCCGATGAAAGTCTTGTCTCTTGGTCCATTGCTCCATTCCAAGCACACCATTGCGCTACCGATGCATTTACTTCCGAGGAACGAATGCCGAGATAAGGAGAAGCCTGCCCATCACGTGCAAGTGCTTGACTCGCGCGAGCAATACGCAGTTAATACATCCGGACAATTTACCTGCAAATTACGAATATTTGCAATGCCTTTTCGGCGTGATCTCAAACTTGTAAACGATCAGCAGAAGAAAACTACGAGAGTTACAAACCGTCAATCAGAAAATGGTGCATCATATGTTTTTGAAAATAAAATATTTATGATGGATAAAGGATTTGATGGTTTCTCAGAGGTAATTATTTTGGGACACGAACAAAATTCTCGCGAAAGTCTCGATCGGGAGGGTTTTGCCTCCAAAACGCCCTTGGCGCCAATCTCAATCGAAGAGCGGCGGCTGGCTCTTAATGAAGTTGATGCAATCGTTTTCAGCATCACTTCCGTGCCAGCAAACGCTACCCGACTCTTCTGAAATTCGTGGTTGTAGCAGCTCTTGACGATCGCCAGGCGATTTAAATGAGTGGACACTCGCCGTTGAGCGTCGCCGGCCTGCGGGGGCGAAACGAATATTGAGCTGCACATTCCTGAAACGGCTGCGACGAAATCCAAGTAAAATCAGAGATGCAGCCTGGTCTGAATGAAAGTGGCCCCGTAGCTCAGGTGGATAGAGCGACGGTTTCCTAAACCGCAGGTCGGAAGTTCGAATCTTCCCGGGGTCACCATATCGCGCTTTAATTCGGGTGGGCGCTGACTCTTCTTAAAATAATTGTGCTTGTTGCGCAGGCGGTTCTGCCGGGCCTTTAAGGTCGCTGGTCACTCGCCAGGCTTTCATCTCATGGGCAGGCCAGGTGCGAACAAGATCGATAGGGAGATGTGACGGCTCTGCCGGCGCCAGCCAGCGCTCATAATCTTTCGGCTCGATGATGAGCGGGCAGCGGTTGTGGAACGGCTCCAGCAATTCGTTGGGGTCGGTGGTTATGATGCTGAAGCTCTCAAAGACAAACTCATTTTGGGATTCGTCCTTGCCTTTCCATCGGTCCCATATGCCGCCAAAGGCGAAGAGGCGATCGTCGGGCAGCGAAACAGCCGATGGCTTTCTGACTTTCTTTTTCTCCTCTTCTTTGGTGAGCGGCTCCCATTCGTAGAAAACATCGGCAGGGATCAGGCAGCGGCGATGCTTCCACGGCTCGCGCCATGCGCCGCTTGAGGTGAGCTTGTCAGAGCGCGCATTGATTGAGCTGAAACTGACCTTGGGCGTTTGCGACCAGTAGGGAACCAATCCCCATTTCATGAGCGCCAGCACGCGCTCGCCGGTATCGCGGTCGTGGCGAACCACGGGCTGCGTGCTCTGCGGGCGAATGTCATGCCAGGCAGTCAACGAGCGCTCGTTGGTCTCGTAGTACTCCTCGTCGAATACGTCGGTATTGTGGGTGCGAAACCACTCCGCAATCCGCTGCTTGTCGGCGCGCCGTCCATATCGTCCGCACATGATTCTGAGTTTAGCCTGCGCTCTCGTTCACGCGAAACTGACATGCAAAAGATGGAGTACTACTTCAATCAGAGCGATCAAGGCAGTTGTCAGAAGCACTTTCCATAGTTTTGGTCGTGGTGGCACTATGTACGCGACGACAGACCATAGACCCAGACCCACCAGGATCGCGATCCATTCTCTACTCCCTGTGTAAAACTGGAAAAGCTGCGCACCAACGATAAAAGCCACAAATGCTTCTAGCGATTTGAGAGTCAAATCACTCTGTTCCTTGAGAGACAAATCGCTCTGATCCCTCGTGGGCTTGGTTCTAATCGATGACCACATCGTTAATCCGCCGTTCCATCTCTTTGGCTGGTGATTACCAAAAGATTCAATGCATTTATTGTCACTTGAAGTTGGCTAATCGTACATCGAAACATGGTCCATGTGGCAAAGCAAGACGTTGCAATGATCGGGTCAAGTCTAAGATGCCGATGAAGAAAATAAGCGCACAATATTCAATTATTTACAGTTAGTTTGCACTTGGATTGGTGCAAGGAGGGCTTGCGGATTGCGGACAGAGGGGAGAATATAAGGCGAAAGTATTCCCCATGCCTTCCGCCTCCGCAATCCGGCTTCAAATTGAATCGGCACTCGCTGCCAGGATTCCCGCTGCGCTTACGCCTACAGCCAGAATGGTGCGGCCGGTCGCCCCCACCGGAATCGACGCACTGGATGAGTTGCTGCATGACGGGTTTCCAATAGGCGCGATTACCGAACTGATTGGTCCGGAATGTTCGGGACGGACTTCGGTTGCATTGGCATTTGTGGCCGGCATGACCCAGGCCGGCAAAGTGTGCGCGTGGATCGATGTGTCGAACGCGCTCGATCCGGCCTCGGCTGCGGCAGCCTGCATTGATCTGAGGCGACTGCTGTGGGTGCGGTGCGGCGCACGAAAAATTGAAACGCCGCAGGCAGGGCAGCAGTTCTCTCTCCCGCAGCAATATCTGGTACCCAAGCCGGCAATCAAGGGGCTGCACGGAGGAGGATGCGGAGGGCATCCGCGCCGCGAGGTGAAAGGAATGGCGCAGGCGGTAAGCGGACTGCTGCAACCGGAGACGAAGTGGCAACCGAACATCTCGCCTCGCTGTGCCGAGCCGCAAAGGCGGAATGGGTCCGTTCTGGGTGCGAGCGCGTTGATAAATCATCCCTCAGCAGCCACACTGTATTTAACGAAGTCTGAATTTGAGGGCTTTGTATCAGGGCATGACTTTAGCCGTGCCGAAAAATGCCCCCAAATGAATGGGGCTTTAGCCCCTGCTGCCTTTCATGCGTCGCGAATGCAGGTGGGTAAGCCGTGGGCGCAACTCGACCAGGCACTGCGCGCGACCGATCTGCTGCTGCAAGGCGGAGGATTCAGCGCCATCGTGCTTGATCTCGGCAGCCTGTCGCCCGAGTTTGCTTCGCGTGTGCCGCTGGCCACATGGTTCCGCTATCGCGCGGCGGCGGAGAGCACGCAGGCTAGCCTTTTGCTTCTGGCGCAGTATGGCTCAGCCAAGAGCAGCGCGGAACTGACGCTGCGCCTCGAGCCTGGCGATGCATCGCAAGATGAGCCGACCGTGTTCACCGGCATGGCGCACAGAGTTGAAGTGGCGCGTCGGCGGTTTACTGGCGCGCAGGACAATGTTGTGCCGCTGCGCAATCCTGTGCAACGGGCGAATGCCGCGAACTGGCAGAGCCGCGCGACATGGGCAGGTGTGCGATGAGTGGGCGAGCAGAGCTATATGCATGCCTATACGCGACCGAGTTTCCTGCACAGGCGCTATTTCGATTACGGCCTGGCTCGAGAGAACAAGCATGCGTGGTAATGGAGGGAGAGCCGCCTTTGCAGATGGTGTGCGCGCTCAACCGCAAGGCGCGCGAACTCGGCGTTGAGCGCGGCATGACCAAGGTCGAGGTGGATACCTTTCCTTCAGTCACCGTCTTTACGCGCTCGCGTGCCGAGGAGGATGCGGCGAAGCAAGCGCTGCTTGAATGCGCAGGCTGTTTTTCCCCCCGCGTTGAAATTCTAAGCGCCGGCAGCGCATTCCAATGCGTCATCGATATCGCGGGAACAAATCTACTCTTCGGGCCACCACTCGCGCTGGCGCACAATCTGCTGGCTCGTGTTCGCGCGCTGGGTATTGAGGCCGTGGTTGCCGTGAGCAGTAATTTTCATGCGGCCATCGCACTGGCCAAAAGCCTGTCGCGGCGCGACCCGGTGCAGGTTGTGGCTGCTGGAGAAGAGGCTGCCGCACTGGCCTCGCTGCCGCTCGATGTTCTCGATCTCGAAGAAGAGCAGGCCGAGACATTTATGCTGTGGGGCGTCCGCACTCTGGGCATGCTCGCCGCGCTGCCTGAGAAAGATCTGGTCGCGCGCATGGGGCAGGCGGGAAAGCTGCTGAGCCAGCGCGCACGTGGCGAGTTGCCGCATCTCTTTCAGCCCGTCGCGCCGCAGTTCACGCTGGCTGAGCGCATGGAATTGGATTCGCCCGTTGAACTGCTCGACTCGCTGCTGTTTGTTGTGGGCGCAATGCTTGAGCAGCTAATTGTGCGAGCCAAAGCGCGCATTGTTGCGCTGGCAGCGGTCACGGTCACGCTCGAACTTGAAGGCGGCCGTACGCACACGCGCACGGTGCGGCCCGCCTTGCCGGCCAATGAAAAACAGCTCTGGATCAAGCTGCTTCATCTCGATCTTGAGGCGCATCCGCCGCCGGCTGCGGTGCTCACTATCGCGCTCGGCGCGGAGCCGGGATCTACAAGCAAAGTGCAGCTTGGGTTGTTTTCTCCGCAGTTGCCTGAGGCCTCGCGGCTCGACGTAACGCTTGCGCGCATCCGCGCAATTGTGGGTGAAGAGAACGTGGGGCGCGCGGTGCTTGTGGATACGAATGCGCCCGACGGATTCAGAATGGAGAGTTTCGCCGTGCCTTCAAGCGACGCCGAAACTTCAACCGCTGGCAATTTGCGCGGTGCGGTGCGGCAACTGCGCCCGGCCGAGGACATCACCGTAACGCTCGAAGCCAGGCGGCCTGTTCGGTTCAATTTTCGCGGGCAGCGTTACATAGTTGACCGCGCCTATGGCCCATGGCTCGCCGGTGGCGACTGGTGGCAGCAGACGCTGTGGGGGCACGAGCAGTGGGATCTTGTAGCTCAAACCGAAGCTGGTGGAATGCTGTGCCTCTGCGCGGTGCGCGACCTGATGCACGGCGGCTGGCAGGTGGCGGCGCTCTATGACTGAGCGGTACATTGAGCTGCACGCTTCCAGTGCCTTCAGCTTTCTTGAAGCAGGCTCGTCGCCTGAAGCGTTGATTGAGCGCGCGGCCGAGCTTGAGATGCCGGCCATCGCCATCGCCGACCGCAACGGCCTATACGGCGCGGCGCGGTTTCATACCAGCGGCAAGCGCGCGGGTGTTCGCGCGCATATCGGCGCCGCAATCGCCGTCTCCTCATTCGGCTCGCGGCTCACGCCTCCTTCGTGGCTGCCGCATCAGTCGAACGCCGAGCCTGCGCGCATTCCATTGCTTTGCGAATCGCAAGCCGGCTATCAAAATCTCTGCCAGCTCATTACGCAGCTCAAGATGCGCGAAGCCACCAAGCAGGAAGGCGCGGCGAACGTCAACGATCTTGAACAGTACGCAGGCGGCCTGGTGTGCCTGACAGGCGGCGACGAGGGCCCGCTAGCAGCAGCGCTGATGCGCGGCGGCGAAGATGCTGGCCGCGATGTGGTTGAGCAACTCACGCGGGTCTTTGGCTGCAACAATGTCTACGTTGAGCTGCAGCGCCATTGCGAACGAGAAGAGGAGTGGCGGAATCAAGTTGCGATTCGCATCGCGCGCGCACTCAAGCTGCCGATCGTCGCTACCAACGGCGTGCGCTACGCAACGGCGTACGACCGAGAAATTCTCGACCTGTTTACTGCCATCCGCAATCACACTGAACTCGACAGCGCCGGACGATTGCTGGCGGTGAACAGTGAGCGGCATCTGCGCGCGGCGCGTGAGATGGTCGCGCTCTTTCGTGACGTGCCGGGCGCGACCGAAAACACAATCGACCTTTCATCGCGGCTCAGCTTCGAGCTCAGCGATCTGGGCTACGAGTTCCCGCGCTATCCCGTGCCCGAGGGCGAAACGATGGTAAGTTTTCTGCGCAAGCGTGTTTATGAGGGGGTTGACCGGCGCTACGGACCGAAGAACGATCGTGGATTGATCGAGCGTGCAAAGAAGCAGGTGGAGCATGAGCTCTTGCTGATTGCGAAGCTAGGTTTCGAAGGTTACTTCCTCATCGTGTGGGACATTATCCAGTTCTGCAAGCGCAACGGCATCCTGGTGCAGGGCCGCGGCAGCGCTGCCAACTCCGCTGTGTGCTACTCGCTTGAGATTACGGCAATCGATCCGGTGGGCATGGAGCTGTTGTTCGAACGCTTTCTAAGCGAGAGCCGCGGCGAGTGGCCTGACATCGATCTCGATCTGCCTTCAGAAACGCAGCGCGAGCAGGCGATCCAATATGTGTACCAGCGCTATGGCGAGCTGGGCGCGGCAATGACAGCAAACGTTATCTGCTATCGTGGCAAGTCTGCGGCGCGCGAAGTTGGCAAGGCGCTGGGCTTCAATGAGGACACGCTCGGCCGACTTTCAGGCCTCGTCAGTCAATGGGAGTGGCGCGGCAACAACGACACCATGGCGCACTCCTTTCAGCATGCGGGCTTCGACATCCGGCATCCGCGCATCGCCAAATATCTTGAGCTCAGCATGCGCATTCAGGATCTCCCTCGCCATCTCGGCCAGCACTCGGGCGGCATGGTCATTTGCCAGGGCCAGCTCAATCACGTTGTTCCCCTGGAGCGCGCTTCGATGCCTGGACGCACGGTGGTGCAGTGGGATAAAGAGGACTGCGCGGACCTTGGCATCATCAAGGTTGACCTGCTGGGCCTGGGCATGATGGCTGTGCTCAAAGATTGCCTTGAACTGATTCCCGCGCACTACGGCGAACGTGTTGACCTGGCGCAGTTACCTGAGGACGAGGAGATTTACCGCGTAGTGCAGAAGGCCGACACAGTAGGCATGTTTCAGATTGAGAGCCGCGCGCAGATGGCTTCGCTGCCGCGCAACAAGCCTGAACGCTTCTACGATCTTGTGGTGCAGGTCGCCATCATTCGCCCAGGGCCGATTGTGGGGCAGATGATGCACCCCTATATGCGGCGACGCCAGGGACGCGAAGCTGTTACCTATCCGCACCCCTCGCTTGAGCCGGTTTTAAAACGCACGCTGGGCGTGCCGCTCTTTCAGGAGCAGCTATTGCGCATCGCCATGACTGTCGCCAACTTTTCTGGTTCCGAAGCCGAAGAACTGCGGCGCGCCGTGGGAATGCGCCGCTCGTGGGAGCGGATGAAAAATCTGGAATCGAAGCTGCGCACCGGCATGGCGGCCAACGGCATCGACACCAAGACACAGGACACGATCGTGCAGAACATCAGTTCGTTTGCGCTATATGGATTTCCAGAGTCGCACGCGGCGGGCTTTGCGCTGATTGCATACGCATCGGCGTATTTCAAGGTGATGTATCTGGCGGCGTTTACCTGCGCAATTCTCAACAATCAGCCCATGGGTTTTTATTCACCGGCCGTGCTGGTGAAAGATGCGCAGCGGCACGGCCTGCACGTGAAGCCCATCGACATTCAGGTGTCGGAATGGGGGTGCACGGTTGAGCATGAGCCCGATGGCGCACTGGCTATGCGGCTGGGATTGGGTTACGCCAAAGGCCTGCGCAAGCAGGCTGCGGAGGCATTGATCGCAGCGCGGCAGGAAAGCGAATTTCGTTCAGCCGGCGATCTGGCGCAGCGTGTGCCCGAGCTCAATCGCAGAGAACTTACGCTGCTGGCACGGATCGGCGCGCTGAATCGTGTTGACGATGTGGCCCACCGCCGCGATGCGCTGTGGCAGGTAGAGTGGGCAGGCCGGCCCGAAGGTCCGCTGCTGAGGCAGCAGAGTAACGCCCTGCGCGAAGAAGATCGAAGCCTGCCGCTGGCGCAGATGAGTGTGGAAGAACGGTTGATTGCCGACTATTCGGGTACTGGACTTACTGTAGGCAGGCATCCCATGCACTATCGCCGGGCTGAACTCCGCGCGCAAGGCATCTTGTCGTCACACGATCTGCGCAATTGCCGCGACGGCGTATTTGTGCGCGCGGCCGGATGCGTGATCGCGCGGCAGCGACCGGGAACCGCGAAGGGATTCATTTTTCTTTCGATGGAAGACGAGACCGGCATCGCTAACGTGATCGTGACTCCCGACGTTTACGAGCGCAACCGGCTAGTGGTGACGCGCAGCAAATTCCTGCTCGTCGAAGGCGCGTTGCAGAATCAGGACGGAGTGATTCACGTGAAGGCCGCGCGACTAACTCCGCTTGCAACTGCCGGCGTCGAAGTGCGCTCGCACGATTTTCATTGAGCAGCGGATCGACGGGCTGCCTAAAGTGTCAGGTAAATAGCGCCAGACTCGACACTCAGCTCAACTCCCGCCGCCCTGGCCGCCTCCTTGAGCGCGGCATAAAGCATCACAACCGGATCAGGGCTCACGTCCAAGCGTCGCATCAAGCCTTCGCCTTTTTTGCCACCTGCTGAAAGCGTAACCTTGAGCCCGCGGCGCTTGCAACGCACAGCAGTACCATCTTCAAGCTTCACATTCATCGGCTTGATGTAGGCATCAACGTAATGCACCCCGATGCCCGACTTGTCGTCCATCCGGCCCGGAAGCTTCTCTTCCACTGCCGGATTCAGATCACAAACTTTAACCTTCATGCGCCGCTCCCTGGGTCACAATTCCTATTGCTTCAAAATACTCGTCCATCGCAGTTCGAAATGCGCGGATGTGATCGGGCGTGCTTCCGCAGCAGGCTCCGATGATATTTGTGCCTGCTTCAAGAAGCGGCACCACGCCTTTCACCATCTGCTCCGGCGACTCATCGTAAATAACCTTCATGTTGATCAGGCGCGGCTTGCCTCCGTTAGGCTGCACCATCATCGGCAGACCGGTCACCTTCTTGTAACGCTTCACAGCCTCTAGCGCGCGCTCCATCTCCATCCCGGTGCCGCAGTTCAGCGCCACAATGTGCGCGCCCTGCTCTTCCATAAACCTAGCCGCGCGTTCCGGATCAATGCCCATCATGGTTCTGAAAGTTGAACCGTCAAGCGTTACGTCGTATGCCATCGAACCGATGATGCAGGACGCGCCGGCCTTCTTCGCTGCTTCAATGCCGATCTGCAACTCCTCGAGCGAAGTCTGCGTTTCAATAATGATTGCGTCTGCTCCGCCTTCAACCAGTGCCGCAGCCTGCTCGTCGAATGCGTCTCGAACCTGCTCCTCGGTAAAGTCGCCAAACGGCACCATCAGTCCGCCGAACGGGCCGATGTCTCCCAGCACGTACCCATCCTTTTCGCCAAACGCTTCGCGCGCTATGGCTACGCCGGCCTTGTTGATCGCAACCACGTGATCGGGATGTCCATGCCGGTTGAGCATGATCCGCGATCCGCCAAAAGTATTCGTGATGAGGCAATCGGATCCCGCCTCGACGTAACGCCGCTGGATGGCCAGCACACGTTCCGGGTGAGTAAGATTCCACTCTTCGCCGCAGTTGCCCTGTTCAAGCCCCGCCAGCATCAACTGCGTACCCATGGCTCCATCGCCAAGCAATGTCCTCTGCCTGATCACATCCTGCAATAACGCTTTGGTCGTCATTCCAGCTCTCTTTCTTTCCGCACTAAAGCATAGTGTATGGTTTCGAATACCAATCCCCACTTATGCTCGCGGCTTGTGGACTCGCAATAGCAACCGGCAGCCGAAGGCATTCGTCGCCACGCAAGCACAGCGTCAAGTTTCTCTCCGGCCAGCGGTTTCTCGCCGCCGATAGCGCCCATCAACGCGTCTTCGTCTTCTGTGAACCTGCACATCAGCTTGTGTCCTTCGTCGCCAAGGGCGGGAGAACATTGCTGCATTCTGATCGGATAGCCATCAGTGCTTGCGCCCAGCTTTACGTTGTACAAAAACGTCAGCGGCCGGCCCATGTTGGTGCAGGTCGTGCCATCGTAACGAAATTCGGCGTCCACTGAGCCGTCTCCGTTTACTGATAAAGTAAGGCGTTCTTTCGCCCAACGCTCCAGCGCCTTGCGGTTCACGCTGTAGGCCGCATTGTGGTTCAAGGCTGGGCTTTGCGCGGCCACCACTTCGCCCAGCGGGCGCGGGCTGCGGCGGAAAGCCGCGCGGCGATACTGGCAAGGAGCGAAAGAACACCGCTCGCAAGGAATCAAACTGGTGAGCTGTTCCAGACGATCTTTGTGCGAGGTCAGCCCAAATACTGCGAGCATTGTCTTTTTCGGCCGCAGCATCCCGGTCTCAAAAACCTCAACCGGGGAAGGGAATTGCTCGTTTCGCGTCCGCATCAACAACTCGAGCAGTCGCGGCTGCTCGGCAACATCCCATTCGGAATAGCCTGGGCTATAGTGCGGCAACACAGCCATGCCACGCTGTTCGGCCCAGTCGCACAAGCGCGCGCCGGCCATAGTTGCCAGTCGCTCTACTACTGCCGATGCATACATCTCCAGAAAGAAATACTCATCGGGTTTTTCCTCAGCCCATCGCCGCCGGGCTTCTTCTTCAGCCTCAGGTCCGGCGCCAACCGCAACCAGAATGGCCGAGTGTGCCTCGGCCTGCGCCAGTGTTGATTGCAGCCGGCTGCTGTTGAATTGTGCTCCGTCGATATTGATCGTGTTTCCGCTGATCGCGAGGTTCTGTGCCTCTCGCGCGTACATCCACGGCCGCCCATGTTCGGCGTACCATGCGCGCGCCCAATCGGCCAATTCACGTGCGCGGCCCTCCAGAACAAAACCTCGAGGATACCCGAGAAGGCGTGCGTACTCTTCATCGAGGACGTCGACGGAGGAGAGCATTTCGGCCAGCTCGATTGTATCCATCACTTCGCGCACGGAATCGGCTCCACGGGTTTGAATTGACACCCCTCAACAAAAAACTCAAAGAAGTTCGGGTGCGTCTCAAGCCGGCAATGCTCAACACGCTTCACCATCTCTTCAAGCTCCTGCCGCTTCTTCTTCGAAAGCAGCGCAATGGTTGCCCCCTCGATTGCGGTGTTGCCCGCGCGCACAATTTTTTCCTCGGGTAGATTCGGCACTAGGCCAATTCGCTTTGCCGCCTCAACGTTGATGTGTCGGCCAAATCCTCCCGCAAGATAAAAAATGTCAATATCTTCGAAGTCGATTCCGTATGTTGAAAACACCGCGTGCAGTCCGGCCACGTTTGCACCCTTGGCCTGGGCCAGTTCATTCACATCGCTCTCGAGCAGATACACGCTTTGGTCTTCATCCTTGTATAGGCCGATGCAATGCAAATCGTCTTCAAATCTGCCACGCTCGTTCATCCGATCAGTGCGCAGCAACTCGCTCAACACATCGATCAGCCCCGACCCGCAAATGCCTTCGGGTTTCACGTCGCCGATCACGCCCAGCGAGAAGTCGCCGTCGCCATTGATTCGAACCTCTTCGATCGCGCCGTCAAGTGCAGGCATTCCGCAGGCGATTGCGCCGCCTTCAAACGCCGGTCCCGCCGGGCACGATGCTGCGAGGATACGATCTCTGTTGCCCACAATCAGCTCGGTGTTCGTGCCGATGTCCATGATCGCGATCATCCGCGTCTCATTGGCCAAATCTGCAGCAAGCATGCCGGCAGCGGCGTCGGCTCCCACGTGTCCGCTGATAATGGGAGCGCCGTACACTCGCGCTTTCGGATGAATCGGCAATAAACTGTGTTGTCCCGTTTGCGTCAGGCTTGTGGTCGCACGCTGGCCATCGGCCATCTCGATTTCGGTGATTGATTGATACGGGCTCTGCCCGATCGAATACACGCTCTGCCAGAAAAACAAATCGCGCATTGTTGAGTTGCCAACCACCACCATCTCGTAAATGCTCCTGGGATCGACTGGGAATTTTTCAATGGCGTGACTCAAATACCCTGCCAGCGTGCGCATCAACAGTCGTCCGGGATGGTCGGTGTCGTACGAAATGCGCGACATGACTTCAGAGCCCCCGAATCGCTGCGGATTCTCAAACGAAGTGTCAGCAATCAGCCTCCCGGTCTCAAGATCGATCAGCCGCAACACCACGGTCGTCGTGCCCAGGTCCATCGCAAGTCCATGAATCGGCCCGGTCGATTGATCGACTTCAATGCCGTCAATCAGAATCCGATCGCCGTCGCGCGTCACTGCGGGATCCAGTTCGAATGGCAGCTCCGTAGCGGGCATTCCTTCCGCACCACTCTCAATGCGCATGTGCCCGCGGCGCATGGTGTGGCAGCGGACGTGGCCGCTTTCGCCAGTTACATAAGTCTGGCACGAGAGCCGGAAGTTCCCTTTTAAATGCCGCTCCGGCTCGGCAAGCGGCGAAAGGGAATCGATGCCCTCGACAATCTCAACCATGCACTCTTTGCATTTGCCCTGTTTGCGGCACGAAGTAGGCACGTCGATGCCAAGGGCTTCAGCCTGGTCAAACAGCGACAGTCCGCCGTCGGCCGGAATGCTTTTTCCGTTGATCGTGAGAGTAACGGCCATCGGTGGGCAATCCCTAGTAATTCTCTGATTCGAGTTCAGCCTTCAAGGCCTCGGCCACTTCGAGAGCTGACCCTTCGCGCTCTGCTTCCTCGCTCCACTTCCACTGCTCGAGGTAGTCGTCCGCATTCTGAAGGTCGCGCTTTGCCGCAAGAATATCGATCAGCTTCATGAACCGGTCGTCGAGCATCACTGTCAGGTCGTCATCGTCGTCCTCCACTTTGATCTGTGTGGGGATCTCCTGCCAGTAAAGTATCTTGTATATCGCCACTGGATTACCTGCCGATTATGACTGTTCCGCGAGCCTCAAGAATAAATCCACCGCGGCCGAAGCATTGGCTCCGTAGCCATCGGCGCCAATCTCGTCGGCAAACATCTGGCTGATGGGCGCTCCGCCCACCGCCATTTTTATGTGCGTGAGTCCCGCCGCGTCAAATCCGTCAATCACGGTCTTCATATACATCATCGTGGTGGTCAGCAGGGCGCTCATGCCAATGATAGTTGGCTTGCATTTTTCCGCCGCCGCCATAAATTTCTCCAAACTCTGGTCCACGCCAATATCGTGCAATTCAAAGCCCGCACCTTCGGCCATCATGCCTACTAGATTTTTACCGATGTCGTGCAGGTCGCCGCGTACCGTGCCCATCAGCAGTATGCCCTTAGGCTTGGTTACGCTGTCTTTCGCAGTCAGCAGCGGCTTTAACACAGCCATTCCGGCTTTCATGGCGCGCGCCGCAATCAGCACTTCGGGCACATAGAGAATGTTGTGCTTAAAGTCTTCGCCCACCACGCTCATACCCGCAATCAGCCCATCGTTCAGTATTTCCTGCGCGGTCCGCCCTTCGGCCAGCGCCTCCTTGGTCAGGCGCTCAACCTCGTTGGCGTTCCCTTCATACAGGTACTGATTCATTAACGCGTAATCGGGCATCAGGCTCTCCTTGGCGGGCCTTTCTTTATTGCGCGCTGGCCGTCACAGTTGCGGCGCGTTTTGCGTTGTATTCATCCAGCGCCTCAAGCATGGCCAGGATATTCTCGCGAGGCATTCCCGGACTGGTGCCTCCGCCCACCGAGAGAATAATTCCTTCGCCTCCCGAACCTTCCAGCACTTCAAGCGTCTCGTCCTTTACTTCATCGGGAGTTCCACGCACGCCAATCTCCAGCGGATTCACGTTGCCCATCAGGCACATGCGGTCGCCTACGCGCTGCTTCACTTCGGTAATGTGCCGCTGCTTGCCCCAGTTCAGCACGTTGAAGCCAGTGTCGGGCAAATGATCGAGACACGCATCCACTTCAGCGTCGTTGTGGTAGAGTTTCACCCAGTCCTTGGGAAACGCGTCACAGATCCGCTTCAAATACGGGTGCGCAAATTCCATGTAGTGCTCTTCGTTAATGAACCCCACAATGTCGTCGAGGATAAAGATTCCCTCAACCGTATCGCCCATTACCTTGTGCTGCGCCTTCAGCCAGTCAATCACTACCCGCGTGCACAAATCGATCAGCTTGTGAGCTCCGTCGGGGTTCTCAACCAGGTCGATCATGAACTCTGTGGTGCCGCGCACAAAACCAGCCGTGCACAGCGGCCCGCGCGAAGTCACCATGGGCAGAATGTATCCAGCATCTAGAATTCGCTGCTTCGCCATCTTGATGCGGTGCAGAGTGAGGCCCGCGAATGCGTCGCAATCTACTTCGTACTCGGGAAAGTTGTCGATGTCTTCAAGCCGGTAGAGCGTGTGGTACTCGCTGGGAGTATTGTCCTGCCAGAATTTGATCTTCGCGCCCAGCACCGACGGCTCAGCGGCCATCCCATATTCCATCCACCATGATGGAACAAAGATGATGTCCTTGAATTCCTCCATAATCTTCAAGTTCGATTGAAACCACAGTTCCGGATCGAGGAAATAATCCATGTGCTGAATTCCCAGGTATCCGGGAATCCACGGGCTGTCGACAATCAGCGCCATGGGAACCTTGTCCAACTTCTCGCGGCGCACCGCTTTTTTGAATATCTCCCATTGCTCTGGCCGCATTTATTCCTCCCGCTGGGTGCTGCATCTATGCAAAGTGGCCTGATCGCTTGCATCAACTGCACCGGCTGCGGCGACGTTGGTTCAAGGTGTATTCAAGGTATCTGGGGAACCTGTTTCACTACCGCTGCCGATTTTGTTCGACTCCCGTAATAATAGAGTAGGAGCTTTGCCGCGCACAAGAATTCTGTGGCGCATTCAGCGCTGAAACGGCAGTCGGGATTCGCGGTGGGACCCGGCTCGACAATGTCGATTGACCCCTCAACGGGGTGAATCACGTTCTTCTGTGGCGAATAGACGTGTTCGAGGTCACGGTCCCGATGGTCGCCAACGACCAACATGATCGTTGGAGGAATCAGATTGTGAGGCAAGCAGTTCTGGCAGGTTTGGTTGCGGGTTTCGCGGCGGTTGGAGGGGCCTTTTCGGCGAGCATCTTGACCGCACAACAACCGCAACAAGCAAAGTCTTTGCAGTTTGAAGTTGCTGCCATCAAGCCTGCGGGCAACCAGAAACTGGGAGTTGGTTCGTCGTCTTCGACCCATGGGGGGCGTTTTCAGATGGTGAATATGCCTCTTAAGCAGTGGGTACTGATGGGATTGTCGGTTAGCGATTATGCCCTGAAAGCGCCCTCCTGGCTCGATACACCCATGTTCGACCTAAATGCCAAGTTGCCTGAAGGCGTTCCCATCGACCAGAGAGCTCTAGCAGAAATGATGAAATCGCTCCTGGTCGAGCGATTCGGGATGAAATGGCACGTGGAAGACGGAACCGTTTCAGGATATGAACTGGTTACTGACAAAAAGGTTTTGATTCAATCTACGAGTCTGCTGGATCGACTGAGAGGTCATGGATCTGGCTCCAGCCCTTCGTCAATCGATGGCACGAACATGCCGATGTCAGAGTTGGCGAAGATGCTGGGAAATGTACTTGGAAGGCCCGTGATAGACGCAACGCACCTTACTGGCGGATACAATGTCAAATTGATGTGGCGTCCTTCCGACGATGCTGTGGCAGCCGAGCAGAAGCGATATGGAATCGATGTCGACAACCTTCCTTTTTCAATATTCACCGCGTTGCGGGAGCAGTTGGGGCTGCGACTTCAGAGCGCCAAGGTCCCATCGAAGATCATCGTCGTGGATTATATTGATCGCCAACCCACCAAGAACTGATGTTTTCCTTGTTGGCTATTGCCCGCGCCGTAACGGCTTCTGCATCGGCACCACCTGCACGGTAACGTCGCGCACCTCTGACAGGAAGCGGTTCAGCACTGAGCCGCGCCACAAAATATCCCAGCGCGAGCGGGCCGACTGGCCGAATACCACGTGGCTGATGTTCTCTTGTTGCGCAAAGCGGATGAGCGCATCGGAGACGTTGCGGTCGGTAAGCAAAACCACCTTGGCGCCCAGGTCGCGCGCCATTTTCTGGTATTCCTCAAGCCGGTGAAAGGCCTCGGGATCGTTGTGGCCCTTGTCGTCGGGCTTGCTCACGTAAACCGCATACCAGTTGGTTGAAAGCCTACCTGCGATGCGCGAACCAACCCTTAGCAGGCGCTCTGTTCCCGGCCGCGTGCTAAGGCAAACCATCACTTTCTCAGGGATTGGCGCCTGTTCCAGTCCTTGGGTGCGGCGATACTCCGATGCACGGTTGCTCACTTGCTCCGCGGTCACGCGCAGGGCAAGCTCGCGCAGCATGTTCAGGTTGCCCTTGCGGAAGAAGTTGGCCAGCGACTGCTCAACCTTTTCCTCGGCGTAGATTTTGCCCGACCTCAGGCGCGTGCGTAGCTCATCCACGGTGAGGTCGATGTTCATTACTTCGTCGGCCCGCTTCAAAAAGCTGTCGGGAACCGTTTCGCGGATAACCGTGTTCGCCGAGCGATTGACAGCGTCGTTGAGCGTTTCAAGGTGCTGAATGTTGACCGCCGTCATCACGTTGATGCCGGCATCCAGTAGCTCAAGCACATCCTCGTAACGCTTGCGGTTCTTGCTGCCTGGAACGTTGGTGTGCGCCAACTCGTCAACCACCACCGTGTGGGGATGGCGCGCGACTATCGCGTCTACATCCATATCTTTCAGCGTCACGCCCCGATAGGGGATTTCCCTGAGAGGTATAACCTCAAGATCGCGTATGCGTGCCTCGGTCTCTTTGCGGCCGTGGGTTTCAACCAGTCCGATTACGACGTCGATATTCTGCTGGTGGCGCATGTTGTATGCGTCATTCAGCATGTGATAGGTTTTGCCCACGCCGGGCGCGGCGCCCAGATAGATGCGCAGTCTGGCCGGCTCCTGGCTCTTCTCGAGGACGATCTCGGCCATCAGCCCACCTCGACAGGATGGCGGACTTCTTCAACCGCGGCCACCGGAATTGTGAATCGAAAGGTTGTGCCGTGTCCCAGGCGGCTTTCAACGGCGATCTGGCCGCCCAGTTGTTCAACCAGCCGCCGCACCAGCGCCAAGCCCAGCCCGGTTCCTTTATCGCTAAACGCATTCAGCCGGTCGAAAATGGAGCTCAGGCGCTCAGCTTCAATGCCGCGGCCTGTGTCGCGCACCGTGAATTGCACAAAGTCCTTGGTCTCTTCCGCGGCCAGCAGAATTTCGCCATCCGCGGGAGTGTAGCGCAATGCGTTGGTCAGCAGGTTGTCGAGAATCGAGCGCACCGCGCGGCGATCGGCCTTTACCGGCGACATGTCGGCGTATGCATTTACCTCAATGCGAATATGTTTTTCCCCAGCCTCTTCGCAGTACCTGTCGCGCGCCTGCGACAAAGCCTGGGCCGGCTTTACCCGTTCGAATTTCATTACCCGCTTTCCGGTATCGAGCTCGGCAACTTCGATCAGGTCGGTCATCAGGTCATTCAATTCTTCGGCGTCACCGCTTGCCCTTGACACCAACTCGGCCTGAAGCGGTGTCAGCTCCCCGCTGAATCCCTGGCCCAGGGCGTAGAGTCCGCGGCGCAGTTGCAGCAGAGGGTCGCGCAGTTTGCGGCTTGCCACCGCGATAAATTGGGTCTTGAAGCGGTCGGTGTCTTGCAGGCTCGTCACGTCTTCGAGAGTTGTTACGGTGCCCAGCAGGTGGCCTTCTGAGTCGCGCATGGGCGTGGTACGCAGGCGGAAGTTGCGCTCCTGGTTGCCGATCCGCATAGGCAACACCGCCGCATCGTCTTCTGCCGCCACTGGCTTCTGCATCGACACGGCATCGCGGATGGCATTCAGAATCTTGTCTCCCCCCGGAGTGGTTGTGAGCGCCATACGATCCTGCGCGGCGTCACCTAGCAATTCAGACGCAGCCTGGTTCACCTTCAGCACGTGCCCCTTGCTGTCAGTCACAATGATCGGTTCAAAAATGGATTGCAGAACCGCGTCGGAGAGCTGGAACTCCATTTGCCGGCGTCCAGCCTCGGTATCGCGAACCTCGCGCAGCCGCACCGCAATCCGGTTCAACTCGCTCGCAAGTACGCCAAAGTCGTCACGGCTGCTCCACTCCACGCGGTGTTCCAAGTTTCCCTGGGCTATCCGGTGGGCGTCGCTCGCCAGTTCATGGATCGGTTTGAGAACGAAAAATGCGGTAAGAACCGCTACCAGAAGGATCGCCGCAAAAAATAAGTAGCTAAGCTTCCCGAATCCCGCTGCAAATAATGTTTTATGGGTGAGTGAGATAAACCCAGCAGCAAGCCCGGCCATCAGCAGGCAGCCGAGAATCGTTCGCTGGGTGAAGTTAAGCATGTCTGGGAGCTCCGCAGTGGCTGTAAGGTGTCTGATTCATTCTCGCGGATAATGGTCAATCGTGCAAAATGCCGCGAACAAAACATTTCGGTGCAGTCAAGGGATCTGGCACACCGTCAATGTTTGATTATGCCAGCGGCAGTTGAGTCCGGCTGGTGCACGGTAGCTCACCACCACCCAATCCACGCCGAATTCGTGCTTCAGCCGCTCGAAATCTTCAACCCGGAACCCTGACCACCCTTGCTGGGCCCGAACCTGCGTACGCCACTCATCACCCAGGTTGGGAATCTGCGTCACCACCGCCGCATCTTTCACCGCATCTGCCAGCGCACTTCGCTCGGCCAAGGCCCTGAAGCCGTGATAGTCCTCGCCCGGTGCATCAAGATAATGCGGATCGAGGGCAAAATAAGCATCCTGCGGCGTGTTTTGCCTGATCCACTCAAAAGCCTGTATCCAGTCATTGTTTGGTGTCAGCCCGGGCAGTTCTATATGCCGGCTGGCAGGGAACTGCACCTCCTGGCAATACAGCATTCCGGTGTTAAGGATCGCGAGGTAGGCCACCCAGCGCCAGGTGCTCTTCTTCAAGAGAAACTGTCCCAGTAGCCCCCCGCCAGCCAGCGCCAGGGCGAAATAGATCAGGTGCAGATAGCGCATCGGCTGCAGCGGAGTCAGTCGAAGCCAACCTACCGGCGGCAGCATCACCATTGCGACCGCTTGCTGAAAAACTCCATAAGCGAAGACCGTCAATGCAAATCGCGCCAACGGCTTTTCGCCGCGCCGCCGCGCCCAGCGCCACAGCACCCAGAACAACACCAGCGGAGCGATTGCGCCCAGCCACTCAAACCAGGACCACTTATAGATGAAATAGTAGCTGTGCGCCTTTAATGCTTCGCGCCAGCCGGGATTGCCTGCGGTGAAGACCCAGCCCAGCGGCGCCGCCGCCGCCACGCCGCTGCCAACGCTCACTCGTCCCACCATCCCCCGTTTTCGGGCACGCAGCCGCAGATTCTCAATCCAGCCGCTTACTTGCTCATCCAGCGCAAGCGCCAGAAACACGCAGAACGATATTCCGAAGGCGGCCATCAATGGGTGCACCAGGCTAGCCAACGCCAGCAGAATGATTGCCGGCCAGCTTCTCCTCTCCAGAACCTGCGAGGCCGCCACAAGAATCAGCGCGGTTGCTACCGTTCGTGGATGCAGGTGCTGGTCGACAAGAAATAGCGCCGTCCCGGCTACCGGCAATGTGAGCATGGCTCCAACCATCGCCACGGCCGACCATTGTGCCGCAGCTTGGTTGAAAAGCTGCCGGGCGATGCTGTGACACGCCCACAGAATCGTGAAGATTGAGATCAATTGCCACAACAGCTCTGACCGATCCAGCGGAATCCGCGTCACCCTCACGAAACCGGCCATAGCGCTGTCAAAGATGGTGGCTTGCGTCTGCAGGCGGAAGAACTCAGAGTTGTGGGGGTAAAGAGCGGGACTCAGATCGGCCTTGACAGCAGTCAGGTAGATGCCGTCATCTTCTAACCCGGGGTGGTAGCCCATTACTGCAAAGCCGAGAAGAGTGAAGCAAAGAATGAGGAGGAACTTCTTCCATGGATCCTGATTCCTCGACGTCTGAAGCGTCATTCTCAACTGCCTGTTCCTGGGGTATGTCATCTAACTTCACGGGCCGTGGCGCCGCACGCTGGGAATTGTGTGACAGAGCCGTAACCCAGCAGGCTAAAATCAAAGGTACTTTTCTATGGTCTCATCCGTGACAGACTCGAAGCAGATTACCGGCATTACTTCAGACGCCGGGTCTGCGGCAGGGGTCGAAAAGTCGCCGCTTAAACTGGCGCTCATCATTCCCACGCTCAACGAGGCTGGAAACATTGTTCACGTGCTCAACCACGTACGCTCAGCCCTCGATCCCGCCGGAATCGCCTACGAAATCATAGTCGTCGATGACTCAAGCACTGACGGCACTGGCGACCTGGTGACAGCCGAAGGGCTCAAGGATAGTCGCATCAAATTGTTGGTGCGCAAAGGCGAGCGCGGACTGTCAGGCGCGGTGCTCGACGGCTGGCGCATCGTAGATGCCGACGTGCTGGGCGTGATGGATGCCGATCTTCAACATCCCCCCGAATTGTTGCCCCAACTTTTCCAGGCAATCGTCGACGGCCGCGACCTGGCCATTGGCAGCCGCTACACGCCCGGTGGCGAAACAGGCGAGTGGAACCCGATTCGCAAGTTCATCTCCTCGGCGGCAACGGCGGTTACATGGCCTATTCAGCACAGTGGCGCGCGAGCCAGCGACCCCATGTCGGGATACTTCATGGTTCGCCGCTCCGCAGTCGACAAAATTGAACTCCAGCGCAGCGGCTTCAAACTCCTGCTTGAAGTTCTGGTGCGCGGGCGCATTCACTCAGTCAAAGAGATCCCATTCTCTTTCGGAACGCGTTATCGCGGCGATAGCAAGGCCAACTTCAAAGTCGCCTGGGATTACGGCCTGCTGCTGATGCGCCTCTACACCGCGCGCTTCCTAGGTCGCGGCTGAACACGCATTCCGCACTTGGAACTGTACCCAGCCATTCCGAGCACAACCGCTCAAACAAACGTGACCTGCCCCAGAATCACCGGTCTCGATGCGCCGGTAGCAGCAGGTACGTTGCCCGGCAACCGGTGCCAGGTTTGCCACGCCAGCAGCGCGAAGGCCGCAGCCTCCTTGGCTTCTGCGGGCAGGCCAAATTCCTCAGTCCTGCGCATGGTGCAGCCCAGCGGTTCGAGGCGTGCCGCCAGCATTTGCATCAAGGTTCGATTGCGCGCGCCGCCGCCCGACACGACATAGTCCACGGGCTTGCCTTCCATCATCGGCATCGCAAATTGTTCGTAGCTAATCGCGATGCTCTCGGCCGTGAGCGCAGTCGCCGTGGCCAACGAATCCTCGCCGCGCTTGCTCAGTTTCCGGCACTTGTTCAACAAGTCTGCAGCGTAAGACTTACCGAACTGTTCGCGGCCGGCAGTGCGTGGAGGCGCAAGCTTGAAATAGCGATCACCAAGCGCTACCTTCAACACCGGTTCGATCACTTCGCCGCGCGCCGCAACCCCGCCGTTGCGATCGAACGATTTATCAAAAAGCTCCTGCGCCAGCCAGTCGATCACCATGTTGCCTGGACCGGTGTCGAAGGCAATCAGCTTCTCGGGGCCTGCGCCTGCAGGAATTGCAGTGAGGTTGGCGATTCCGCCGATATTTTGCAGCACCCGGCCGCGTTTGTTGTTCGCAAAAAGCACGTAGTCCAAGAGGGGAACCAGCGGAGCGCCCTGGCCGCCGGCAAGCATATCTGCCGGCCTGAAGTTTGAAACCACAGGCACGCCGATGCGTTCAGCTATAGCCTGTGCTTCGCCCAGTTGCCATGTGAGTGCGAACCTCCGTCCCGCGTAGGCTTCGGCGCGAGCCTGGTGATAGAGCGTCTGTCCATGACAGCCAACGAGGTCGAGCTTGATATTGTGCCGCTGCACAGTTTCTTCAACGGCTTCAGCGTATGCGATGCCGAGCCGCCAGTTGAGCCGTGCAAGCTCGGCGGTCGAGATCGACTCCGCATTCATCGCATTCAGCACTGCGCGCCGCAACGCTCTCGAGTAGGGGAAGGCCTCGTGTGCGAGGAGCTTCAGAGAAACTCGATCCGGGTGCCCCACCTTCGCCGCGCTTCTGTTTTTGCGGCTAGGGTGGGGTGGCAAGATTCTCACGATAGCCACATCAACGCCGTCAGCCGATGTGCCGCTCATGATTCCCGCCACCGTCATTGCTCGCGCCGTCATGATGTCTCCGCCGGCGCAGCGGCCCTTGGATCAATTGCGTCCGTCTCGCTGGCTGCGATCACGTCGCGGAATCCCGCGATGCGATCTCGTAGTGCCTCAAATTGCTTGGGAGTCAATGCACGGTGGGGTGCGCGCGCGTAAAGATGCTTGCGTTTCCGTTCCACATCTGATGCGCGCGAGAGCAGCAGCTTGCGAAATGCGGCCGACCGCTCCGCCTCGCTCAACAGCGCCTCATAGCTGCGCAAAATCAGTTCAGGACTGTGGCAAATTTCCAGCAGGTCACTGCCGGCAACCACCGCCGCAATCGCCGCTTGATCCACTGGCAGAAACTTGAGAATACCGCCCATTTCAAGATCATCGGAAAGAATGATGCCGCGATAGCCGATTCTTTTGCGCAAGACAGTTGTAATCCAGAATGCCGATGCGCTCGCTGGCCGCACCTTGCCCGGCGTAGCGGGATAGGCCGCGTGGTTCATCATAATCATTGGCATCGCGCGCTGCAGCTCTCGGTAGGGCACCAGGTCTTCATTCCAGATTTGCTTCCAGGTGCGGTCGATCTCCGGCATTACAAAATGTGTGTCGCCGGTCGCTCCGCCCAGCCCCGGGAAATGCTTGCCGCAACCTGTGACTCCATGTGCCTCAAGGCCGGCGAGGAACTCTCGCGCGTATGCCGTCACCTCCGCGGCGTTTGCTCCGGCGGGACGCGAGCCCAGCACTTCAGCCGCTTCAGGTAGCGCCAAATCTACCACCGGCGCGAGCGTCGTGTTGAATCCGAACGCAGCAGCGGCGCGCGCAATCAACTCACCGTGTTCGCGCGCCAACTTCGGCTTGCGCAACTTACGCATTGCCGCGCCAACCGCTTGAGCTGACGGCAGCGGCGCAAGCGCATCGCGAACGCGGTTCACTGTCCCGCCTTCAATATCTACGCAACGCACAGCGTGAGGCGCGCAGGCGCTTGTCACTTCATCAAGTAGCGCGCGTGTCTGCAGCGGGTCTTTGATGTTGCGCTTAAATAGAATCACCCCGCCGGGGCGCACCAGCTTGAGCCACGCGCGCTCGAGACCCGTGAGCTCCACGCCCCCCAGCCCCACCACCAGCAAACTTCCCGCAGCCTTGCGCAACGTCGTCATTTGATCCCTGTCCCCTGATCCCTGTTCCCTGTGTTTTTCAACTCTTGCTGCAGCTCCTCAAGCAGATTCAGCGCCTGCAGCGGAGTGAGCGAATTCACATCGGTGGCTTCAATGCGGTCCACAATCCGCTGTGATAAAGGCGTAAAAATGGTGAGCTGCATGGGCTCCGCCGCAGTTTCCACTTGCACGTTCTGTTTCTCCTGCTTTTCATGCTGGCGCAATACGTGGCGCGCGCGCTCAATTACTGTGGGCGGCAAGCCGGCCAGCTTCGCAACTTCAATGCCATAACTCTTGCTCGCCGCACCGGGCTCAATATTGTGCAGAAAGACGATGCCGCCCGCGCCTTCCTTTACTCCCACGCGGAGATTGCGCACACGCGGCAGCTTCTCAGCCAGCATCGTTAGCTCGTGATAATGCGTGGCAAACAGCGTGCGCGCCCCGGTCTCAGCGTGCAGAAATTCAACTGTCGCCCATGCCAGGCTTAGCCCGTCGAAGGTCGCCGTGCCGCGGCCCATCTCATCCAGCAGAATCAGCGACCGCCGCGTGGCAGTATTCAGAATGGTCGCAGTCTCGGTCATCTCAACCATGAAAGTCGACCGGCCGCGAGCCACGTTGTCGCTGGCGCCGATGCGCGTATAGACGCGGTCCACGAGTCCGAAGCGAAGGCTGTCTGCCGGCACAAAGCTGCCCATCTGCGCCATCAACACCAGCATCGCCGCCGTGCGCAGAAAGGTGCTCTTGCCGCCCATGTTCGGCCCCGTAATCAGCAACAGGCTGGGTCCAACTTCGGTAGCGCTCAAATATAGATCATTAGGAATAAAACGCCCATCGCGCGACTCTTCCATCCACTGCTCGATGACCGGATGGCGCGCCGCAACAGCTTCGAGCACCGGTTCAGCGTCGAGCTTCGGCCGCGAATACCTGCGCGAAGCCGCAAGATGCGCAAAGCATGCCAGCAGGTCGGCCTCAGCCACCGCGCCAGAGCTTCGCCGGATTCTTCCAGCCGCTTCAAGCACACTAGTCCGCAGAGAAGAAAAAATCCGCTTCTCAATTTCGATGCATCGGTCATGCGCCGTCAGAATCTTGCGTTCGTATTCCTTCAACTCTGGAGTAGTGAATCGCTCGGCATTCACCAGCGTTTGTTTGCGCTCGTAATCAGCCGGAGCAAGGGCCAGGTTCGACTTGGTGATCTCGATATAGTAGCCAAACACGGAGTTGTAGCGCACCTTCAACGAACCAATGCCGGTGCGGTGCCGCTCGCGATCTTCGATTGCCGCAATGGCCTGGCGGCCGCTCGTCGAGATAGATCGCAACTCATCAAGTTCCACATCCACAGCCGCCGCAATCGCTCCGCCATCGGCAAGCGTCAGCGGAGGCTCCCTCACAATGGTCTGCGCAATCCGCGCCGTCACGTCTTCGAGTGTGTCGAGCCGCGCCGCAATCTGCCGCCACGCGAGCGCGGCCATGCCGCCGAGGGCAACCTTAAGTCCCGGCAGCTTAGCCAGACTCACACCCAGCGCACGCACATCACGCGGACCGGCAGAATCAAGACTGATGCGCGCCAGCAGCCGCTCCAGGTCGAGAATCCCAGCAAAGGCGCGCCGAATCTCCTCCCGCTTCACCAAGTCGCCCTGCGCTTCAGCCACCGCTTCATACCGCGACTCAATTGCCGCGCCATCATTCAGCGGGCGCAGAATCGTCGCGCGCAGCATGCGCTTTCCCATTGGCGTCAGACATTCGTCCATAGTGCGGAACAGCGTAACGCGTTCATCCTGCCCCTGGAAGAGCGGCTCGACCAGTTCAAGATTTCTCACCGTCACCTGGTCAAGTTCAAGCGAGGTTGAGTGTTCCTCAAATCGCAGGGAATCGATGTGCAGCGCTTCGTTCTTTTGCGTGGTGCGCACGTAATGCAGCACCGCACCGGCGGCAATGGCAGCAGCCTCGTGACCGCTTAGCCCGAACCCTTCGAGCGTGCGCACGTTCAGTTGACGCTCCACCAGCGGAATCGCAAAGCTCGGCGTCCACACCCAGTCCTCAACCCGTGTTCGCGTAGCAATCCGCTCAAGCTGCGGCGCAGCCTCAGCGCTTGTTTCCAGCAGCACTTCGCGCGCACCAGCCACCAGAATCGCGTCGATCGCCTCCTGCCGCGCCGCTGCGCCGCGAAACTCGGCGGTCCTAAATTCGCCGGTCGAAACATCGAGCAGCGCAACGCCGCAGACAAGTTCAACTTTCACTTTTTGTTTGTCGTCAGGATGACCCACGTACATCGCCGCAAGAAAATTGTTCTGCTCCGGACTGGCCGTCGGATCCAGCGCTGTCCCCGGCGAAAGCACCCGCGTGACCTCACGCCGCACAATCTTTTTAGTGAGCTTTGGGTCTTCCATCTGGTCGCAGAGGGCGATCCGGTAGCCCTTCCTCAGCAGCCGCGACAAATATCCCTCGACAGCGTGGTACGGCACCCCGCACATGGGAATGCTGCGCTCCCTGTCGCGCGCGGTCAGCGTCAGCTCGAGCTCGCGGCTGGCAACCGCCGCATCGTCATAAAAGAGCTCGTAAAAGTCGCCCATCCTGAAAAACAGCAGCGCGTCGGGATTCTGGCGCTTGGCCTCGGTCCACTGACGCATGAAGGGCGTCAGCTCGTTGGCATCCTTATCCCCGCGGGGGGGCAATGCGGTGAGTGCAAAATCCGCCTCCGGCGCTCCATCACCAGGTGTTGCGGCGCCTTCAGGCAAAACAGGCTCCCCCGGCACGCCGGCCGCATGCAACGGCAATTCCGCAGACACGGATTGGTTGTCTCTTATAGCCACGCTGCCTTCAAGAGTACCGCGGCTGAGGTCCAATTCGGACCCCGGTAATGCACAGCGCCAACTCACTGCCGGGGATTCCATACTGCCGCCCACTTTCCGCTTGACTCCGTCCCAATCGATCCCTAAATTGAATCCACAATCTGCACTCCAGCCCTCAATCCAGGAAGAGGAATCCATGAACCTGACGCGTATCTTCCTCGCAGCCGGCGGCGCTTTTGTGGCCTACATGGCGCTTGGCTTTGCTGTTTTCGCCCTCTTCCCATCTCTACAGACCGAATTCCGCAAATACCCCGGCGTTTACCGCGACCATGACGGGCAAATGAGCCACATGCCCGTAGGCATGGCGGCCATGCTGCTGTCGTTCCTGGTCCTCGCCGTGCTCTATAGCTTCGTTTATCAGGCAGGTTCCAGCCTTTTCGAGGGGGCCCGTTTCGGGGCGCTCATCGGCCTGTTCGCCATCGGCTCGTTTGTATTGCACAACTATGTAAACCTCAACATCGGCCTCAAGTTGGCTCTCCAGCAATGCCTGATCTATTTCATTGAGTGGCTGTTCGTCGGCATCGTAATCGGCCTCATCTACCGGCCGTCGCTGCCGAATTAAACCCCTCGCACCCCCTCCCTCGCCAAAACAATTTAATCTGGATCCGACGGGTCATAATCTGGAACCGACGTGCATATCTCACATTCCGGCTTCCCCGGTGTTGGCACAAAAGCTCTTATGGGGTGATATGGATCACAGTGACCCGCCGCCTGACTCCTTAACGTAGAAGACGCCATGTACCTACTCTGGCTACGAGTTGCGGCCATTCTTTACGCGGCGGGCGCTATCGCCGTCTTCCCGGCGGTGCTCTACTCTCAAGAGCGCTGGCGCAAGTGGTGTGTCCACCTGGGCGGGATGGCGTTTTTCTTCCACTTTGTATCGGTGGTGGAGATGCTTGTTCAGGCGCACAGACTCATGCCGGTGGGGGAACGTGAAATTGAATCGCTGCTAGGTTTTGCGGTCGGCGGCATTTTCTTCCTTGTCTGGTGGCTTTACGACGGTATCTCCCTTGGAATCTTTGCCTTACCGGTAACTTTCTTCCTCGTCTTCATCCCCGCGTTGGGTCCAAACCGCTACCAGTTTCCCAATCGAGGCGTTTACGACACATGGCTTGTGTCGCATATTATCGCTCTCCTGCTCGCTTACGCGGCGCTCTTCTTCAGCCTCGTGGCCTCCATGCTCTATCTGGTCCAGGAGCGGCGGATCAAATCAAAACGCAGGCCAATGAAAGATTCAAAATGGGGCCCGCTGGATTGGCTGCCACCCCTCGACACCCTTGAACGCGTCGCCCTCGCCACTCTCGAATTTGGATTTCCTTGCATGACCCTCGGCCTGATTCTGGGCTCAATCCTGGTTCAGCAAACTTCCGTCGGCGCGTCCTATTTTTTCAATCCCAACATTATCGCCGCCTACGTTATGTGGGCCATCTATGTCACGTTGCTCTTTATGCGCCGCAGCGCCAGCTTGCGCGGACGCAAGGCAGCTTATGTCTCCGGCGTTGCTCTGGTCGTGATGATGTCCGTCTGGTGCGTCAACTTTTTCAGCCAGGTTCATAGGTTCGGTCCGCAATGACGCTCACACTCATTGGCGTCAATCACAAGACCGCGCCCATCGCGCTGCGCGAGCGAGTGGCTATTCCGCGTGACGAACTGGCTGAGGTTACGCAGGCCCTGGCCTCCACGCCCGGCGTAACGGAATGCATGATCGTCTCCACCTGCAATCGGGTTGAGATGCTGGCCGCCGTTGAAGACTCAGATGTTAATGTGAGCAGCTTCCTGGCCCAGCACTTCGGCGTTGAACCTGATGTGCTGACTCCGCACCTCTACGAGTATCACGATCAGGATGCCGTATCGCACCTTTTCAAAGTTGCAGCCAGCCTTGACTCCATGGTCATCGGCGAGCCGCAGATTCTCGGCCAGGTAAAGGAAGCCTTCGCCGTGGCCCGCGCCGCCGGAACCATCGGTGGTCAGCTTGACCACTTGCTCCAGGGCGCCTTTGCCGCAGCCAAAAAAGCCCGCTCCGAAACTGGAATCGGCTCAAATTCAGTCTCAATCGCGTCGGTTGCAGTTGAGCTTGCGCGCAAAATCTTCGGTTCACTGAACGGCCGCACAGTTTTCCTGGTTGGCGCCGGAAAAATGAGTGAGTTGGCTGCGCGGCACCTGGTGCAGCAGGGCGTGGGCACCATCATGGTTTCAAACCGCACCGCCGAACGCGCCCGCCGAATGGCCGAGGAGTTCGAAGGCCAGGTCAAACCGCAAGTGGTGGACTTCGCCGATCTTTACGAGGCTGCCGCCGGCGCCGACATCGTCATTAGCTCCACCGGCGCGCCGCATCCCATCTTCCGTCGCGAGCACGGACAAAAGTTCTTGCAAGCCCGCAAAAACCGTCCCATGTTCTTCATCGACATTGCCGTCCCCCGTGACGTCGATCCCGAGATGAACAAGCTCGACGGCATTTTTGTTTACGACATCGACGATCTGCAGCAGGTAGCCGCATCGCACATGAAAGAGCGCGGTCGGCAGGCACTCGATGCCGAGAGCATTATCGCTATCGAGGTCGAGCGGTTCCATCAACGCCAGCGCACGGTAAATGCCGCACCTGCTATTGTTGCCCTGCAGCGCAAGGCTGAAGAGATCCGCGTGGCCGAGATCGAGCGCATTCACAAACGGCTGGGCACGCTTACGGCTGAGCAACTGGCCGCCGTTGAAGCGCTCACCCGCGGATTGGTTAACAAATTCCTGCACCCCCCCATGCAGGCGCTCAAACAGGCAGCGCGCGAGGGCGACTCCGCGCGGCTCGATGTGCTCTGCGAAACCTGGTCTGTCTCTGCCGTCCCCCCGGTGCAATCCCCGGAGGCAGAACCCCAAACCGCAGGCGCTGAACCCGGGGCGGAAAAAACCCGTCCCGAAAAAAACGGTCCCGAAAAGGCCGTTCCCGAACACACAATGGAGGCGCACCGATGAACCTACGCATCGGCAGCCGGGGGTCTCAACTTGCTCTGTGGCAGGCTAACCACATTGCCGACCTGCTGCGTTCACAAGGCCATACCGTTGAAATCGAAATCATCAAAACCACCGGCGACCGTCTGCAGGAAATTACATTCGCGCAGGTCGGCTCCAAAGGAATGTTCACCAAGGAAATTGAGGAAGCCCTGGCCAGCGGCCGCGTCCACCTGGCCGTGCATTCGCTCAAAGACCTGCCCACTGATCTACCTGAGCAGTTCACTCTGGCGGCGGTTCCTCCGCGTGTCGATCCCCGTGACGCGTTTGTCTCAGCCAAATATACGAGCCTGGCGTCTCTGCCACCGGGAGCGAAGGTGGGTACCAGCAGCTCGCGTCGCCGCTCGCAGCTCAAGGCCATCCGGCCCGATATTGAAGCCATCGAGTTTCGCGGCAACGTTGACACGCGCCTGCGTAAATTGGGTGAGGGACAGGTCGACGCCATCCTGCTTGCTGCTGCCGGCCTCGATCGCCTTGGCCGTACTGATTGGATTCGCGAACGTCTAGACCCCCCGATCTTCTGTCCCGCCGCCGGCCAAGGGGCGCTGGGCATTGAAACTCGCAGAGATGATTACGGCATCATTCAGGCGCTCGCTTTCCTCGACAATCCCGACACGCGGTTTGCCGTCACGGCCGAGCGCATCGCCCTCGCCGCACTGGGCGGCGGATGCCAGGTCCCCATCGGCATTCACTGCCGGCAGAATCTCTCCCACAAGCGCAGCGATGGCAGCGACGGCCCGCATGACGAGATATTCGGCGTTGTAGCCTCGCCAGAGACCGGCGCCATGGTGCGCATCTTCCACACCATGCCGCGCGATCACCACGATCCCGAGGCCCTGGGCCGCTGCGCCGCAAAAATGCTGCTCAGCCAGGGCGCCGGCGCACTGCTAACACCCATTGAGGGAGCGGCCAAGTGAGTTTGTCGCTCGCCGGACGCCGCGTGCTTGTGACGCGGGCCGCTCACCAGGCAGGCAAACTCTCGAGCGCCTTGCGTGAGGCTGGCGCAACTCCCGTTGAAGTTCCAGTACTTGAAATTCAGCCGCCCGAAGACCCAGCGTCGCTTGAAAAAGCAGTCCGAAGACTCGATAGCTACGATTGGCTGATTCTGACAAGCGCCAATGCAGTCAGGGTGGTTGTTGAATGTACCGCTACTATTGGAGCCAGCTATGGCCCTGCAGCGCTACCCAGAATTGCCGCCATTGGCGCCGCCACAGCGAACGCGGCCCGCAATGCAGGTCTTTCCGTCGCACTGGTCCCCGGGAACTATGTCGCTGAGAGCCTCGTTGAAGAGCTTCTTAATCAGCAAACCATTGTGTCAGGGCACGACTTTAGTCGTGCCGAAAACCCCTCACAAAAAGAATGGGCTTCAGCCCCTGAAGGAAGCATCGCCGGCCAACGCATTCTCATCGCCCGCGCCGCCATCGCCCGCGACGTGATTCCCCACGCACTCCGCGCCGCCGGCGCAATCGTCGATGTTGTCGACGCCTATCGCAACGTAATGCCTGTAGCCGCCCCAGCCCACTTACGAGCCGCTTTGGAGCAGGGAATTGACGCCGTCACCTTTACCAGTTCATCGAGCGTGACGCACCTGGCCGATGCTGCCAAAGCAGCCTGCCTCACATTTCCATTTGTGGGAGTCACCGCCATCTCCATCGGACCCATAACCAGTCAGACCCTGCGCGAATTCAACTGGGAGCCAACCGCCGAAGCAAGTCCAAGCGACATTCCGGGCCTGGTTGAAGCGCTCGACAAGTATTTCGGATCGGTTTAAGTAACGATTCGCTTCCAATGCTGAGCTGACTCCCCCCATCTTCTTTTTCACGTAGACGCCACCGCCCGCCCCGCACTAAAATCCGCCTCAACCTGGAATCGCACCAAATTTTGAGGAGGCAGTATGGGGTTCTCGATGTTTCATCATCCGTTGTTGTTCTTTTTCTGTGGAGTCCTGTTTCTCATTCCGGCCATCTTCTACTTGCTCACGCTGCAAAATGCGCTCGCGAAATGCGCTCCGGTTTCAAGAACCATGGAGCCCAGCATGGTCTGGCTCTCAATCATTCCGCTCTTCAGCGTAATTTGGAATTTCTTTGTCGTGATGGCTCTCGCCAAATCGCTCGGCAATGAGTTCCGGCGGCGCGGCATCCCTTATCCCGATCCTCTGCCCGGACAGTCGATCGGCATGGCCATGTGCATCTGCGGCGCCTGCGGAATCATTCCGATCATCAACTTTCTTGCTGGTCCAGTCGCCTTTGTCTTGTGGATCATCTATTGGATTAAGATCGCCGAATTTTCGCGCATGCTCGATTTTCAGCAGGTTGCCATCCCGGCACCGCCGGCGTACTGAGGCTGCAACTGACCCGCCGTTTAACTGGGTGCCCCATCCTTCCACAGTCTCATCGTGGAAGGATGGGAGACCACAAGCATCAACTACTCCAGGTTTTGTCTTTGGAGTTGCACAGTGTCTCCAGATTGCACTCACCGCATTTAGGCTTGCGCGCGATGCACACCTTCCGCCCATGATGGATAACCTGGTGGCTGTAGCTGATCCACCGATCCTGCGGCAGCACGCGCATCAACTCCTGCTCTACTTTCTCAGCGGTATCGCCTTTAGCCAGCTCCAGCCTGCGCGAGATGCGGAAGACATGCGTGTCCACCACCACTCCCTCAGCTTTTCCGAAGCTCACCCCAAGCACAACGTTGGCCGTCTTGCGCGCCGCTCCGGGAATCGTAATCAGCTCGGCAAGAGTCTCAGGGACCTTCCCGCCAAATTCTTCGCTGATCTTCTTGGCCGCACCCAGAATCGACTTCGCCTTGTTGCGAAAGAACCCGGTGGTGCGGATCAGTTCCTCAATCTGCGCCTGCGTCGCCTTCTTCATCGCCGCCGGAGAAGGGAAGCGCCGGAACAGTTCCGGTGTCACCATATTCACGCGCACGTCAGTGCATTGCGCCGAAAGAATAGTAGCCACCAGCAGTTCCCATGGAGAAGAATGCGTAAGCGCGCAAACCGCCTCGGGATAGGCCTCGTCCAGCCCCTTCAAAATCGCAGCAACGCGCTCTGGCGCGAGCGGCCCGCGCACAGGCTTGGCTGACCTGGACGGTTTTTTTATTCCTTTCTTTTTTGGTGAAGCTTTGCTCGACGGCATGGATAGGAGTTTAGTTTAAAGAGCCGGACAATTCGACACCGAATAAGTCCCGCACGGCGACTGCAGACGCCAGCTACAAATCCAGCTTCCCCGTCAGCCAAGCCGGCAGCTTCTCAACCGGCAGCCGGATGCCCACATAAAACTGACCAAACTCCGCGTAGAGAGCGCTTACTTCGTCAAACCGCATCTCGTAAATAAGCTTCTTGAATGCCACCGGATCGTCGCTGAACAGATCCACGCCCCACTCCCAATCATCAAGACCTATCGACCCGGAGATGATTTGTTTTACCTGGTAGCCGTAACGCCGCCCGATCAGCCCATGCGCGTGCATCATTGCCTGGCGGTCTTCAAACGGCACCTTGTACCAGTTCACCTGCTCGCCCCGTTTGCGATCCATAGGATAAAAGCAGAAGTATTTAGTTTCAGGAACCGAGGGGTAAAGTCTGGGCGCCATGGCACGGGCCTGCCGGTCAAGCGTGGCCTGCACCTCGGCCTGCCACTCTGGACCAAATACTTCCTGATTCTTGGCGGAGGCCTCCTCATAGGTCTTTCGCGTCGACTCATAAAGTCCAAGTTCGACGATTGAGACATAAGAATGAACCTGGGTGAGGTAGTCGTATAAAGGGTTTCGCGCCAGGTCGAGTTCCACCTGGTTCAAACCGCCAAAATTGTCGCGAAAGTGAACCAGGATCAGGTCGCCCTTGTGCCCCAATTGCGAGTAGAGCGCACTTCTTACCTGGGCGCCTCCGGGTGCGCGTTCAAGCTCGCCTAATAGCCGGGTAGCCTCGGTTGCCACGCGCTCGCGGTCTGCCTCTGGCGTATTCCACCAGCTCTTCCAGTCGAACCGGAAAAACTGATGTAAGACACCGGAACCCTCCAGGGTAAGCGGTACAGGGGGCAGTTCAGCCAATCGAGACCTCCAGATCCTTTGTTTAACTGTTCTACGTTTAACCCTATCGTACCAAACAACTAAGAACTAATTGATGATTGTGCTGTTGAATCCCACTTCAGTTGCATATAGATGCAGATTGGCGCAGCAGAGGCTAGTGGCGGCCCGAAGGTCTGGGGTCGCCGTCGATACTGCCTGTGTGGAAACTATTAGCAGGTTTTAGCTGTCACCGCGGTAGAGCATGTCGCGAATGGCCTTACTACGCAAGGCATTGGCCTCCATCTCGGTGTGCCGCTCCTCGGCGCTCTTAACTTGCGCACCATGATGCGCAGGCGCCTCGCCCTCAGGCTCGCTGCAAGTGGGGCAGCGGTTGGCAAATCCAGGCTTACCGGGCCGCAGCTCGAACTCATCTCCACACACGACACAGGTCTTGATCGGGAACACCATGGCAAGAATATGTTAGCGAAGGTTGCGCAACAGATCAATGTGTGACCGTTGGAGCGGCAGGCAATTGCATTTGAATTTCCATGGCAAGCGAATACCCCAAATTGCCGCAACTACTCCAACGAAGCTGCTTTGTATCAGGGCATGACTTTAGTCGTGCCGCGCAACGCCCCAATAAGAACCCGGGCTTTAGCCCCTGCACATTTCGAACCGCCGCCGGTTACCGTGGCAGCCTCCACGGCCGATTGCAGGCAGCTTTTCCTCCCAATTCCGACAGCCTTTCGTTTTCCCTTCGGGCCGCTGCGGTTTGATCGCGGGGATATAATCGCTGCCATGATGCGACCAAGAGTTTTACTTGCGTGGATGCTGCTCGTTGCGTGTTGTGTGTCCTAGGCACAGAAGTCAAAACCAGACATGCCTGACAGTATCGTCATTGCTCGCGATACATTTTGGGATTTTGGTCCCCCTTTTCATTACTATGACCTGATTCTGATAACAAAAAATGACGAAGGACTCGTGCTCGATCAGGTTCTGGTTACGCCTCACGGCGATGCCTGTTTTCAACCTGCAAAGGTGGAAGAACGTAAAGCCGTTCTGCATGAAAGCGTGTCTGATCTTCTCGGCGGTCGAAATCCTTGCGACATACCTGAGAAAGAGCTAAACCGCGAGATTAAGCGCTGTAAGAAATGCCTGGTGTTCAGCGGTGCGAATGTGACGATGCAGGCGAGTTGTAGCGGCCAAAACCGCCAACTGAGAATGGACATTCTCGACCGCGACATATACGGCAGCCATCCGCAAACGCCGGCAAACACATCTTGGACGATGCAACTGCTTATGAAGCTGCAGGACGTGCTGGGGCCGGGCTCAGAGGCTGAGCCGATGTTTCACCTTGGGACGGACCCGCGCCAGCCGGTTCCAGAAGACGCTGTCGTCAACTCAATTCGCGACGGGAAATACGATGATCTTTTCGGCAAGGACTCGGGCATTTCCGGGATTGTTGTCGAAGCCGAACAGCCCCCACCACCGCCGCCGTCAGTAGAAGTTGTGGGCGTTGAACCGATCGCGCCAATATCAGGCGAAGCGCCGAAGTATCCCCCGATTGCAAGAGCGGCCCACGTCGAGGGCCTTGTGGAAGCGACTTTTGACCTGGGCCCTTACGGCAAGGTAACGAACATCCAGTTCTTGAGCCAGCAGCGGTTGAAAATGGCCGAACTGAGTGTCAGCGATGCGTTGGCGAAGTGGACCTTTCCACCTTCGGCTTTCGGAAAGACCGAGAAGGCTCAAATCCGGTCTAGCCTTAATTGCCCCGCATCCCATCCGTAACGGCAACGTGAAACGCCAGGGGGCAAATTTCGGTCCGGCGCAAGTGTTAAAATCAATCAGTGCCGGGTCCTACGCGACGTAATCCCGCCAACCCCGCCAGGTCCGGAAGGAAGCAACGGTAACGGGCTAGTACGTGTGCAGTAGGTCACCCGGTACATTTTTGGGGTGTTCAACATCCCCAACGCTTTTGTGCGGCGAGCCGGTTCCCCACCGGTGTATGCGCCGCAAGGAGAAATGCTTTGAGCCTTACCGTTCGCCCCGTCGTGGGCCGGCGTGCCAAAATCACGGCGCTCGGAACCTACGTTCCTCCCGATGTGATCACCAACAAAGACCTTGAAAAGCTGGTGGAGACGAGCGATCAGTGGATCATGGAGCGCACCGGGATCAAGACGCGCCACAAGCTGGCTGCGGGTCTGGGCGTCAGCGATATGTGCACCGAGGCGGCCAAGAAATGTCTTGCTGCGCGCGGCATCGCCGCGACCGAAGTTGAAGCCATCCTTGTCGGCACCGTGACTCCGGACATGATGTTTCCCTCGACTGCCTGCCTGGTGCAGGACAAGATCGGCGCGAAGGGCGCATGGGGCTTCGACGTGTCGGCGGGATGTTCGGGATTTGTGTACGCCCTCCAGGTTGGCGCCAAGCTCGTGGAAAGCGGCGCACATTCCAAGGTGCTGGTGATCGGCGCGGATGCCAATACGCGCATGACCGACTACACCGATCGCACGACCTGCGTGCTGTTTGGCGACGGAGGCGGCGCGGTCTTGATTGAACCGGCCGAAGAGAGCGAGATCGGTTTTATCGATTCTGTGTGCGAGATTGACGGTGCGGGCGGCGTGAGCCTCAACCTTAAAGG
>Ga0265338_10001597_pt1 | contig 36374 bp, 31 predicted proteins | sample 42126metaG_FD_193579 | JGI IMG/M metagenome (GOLD analysis project Ga0265338, IMG submission 193579) | Rhizosphere microbial communities from Carex aquatilis grown in University of Washington, Seatle, WA, United States - 4-21-26 metaG | ecosystem: Host-associated > Plants > Roots > Rhizosphere... | reverse complement strand
CTCGCAGCCGCAGCAGGCCGGCGACAGTTAGCGAAGCGCGTTCAGCTCGTCGAGGGCGCGATGGCCGCGCCTGACCACCCCGGCAACGGCATCGTGGCGCCCGAGACGGATGGGCCATTCGAGCTGTAGGAGGATCTGCGTCGCTGCCAGCACCGCCGCCCCATCCCAGCCGACCAGGGCGATGATTCTCGTCTGCAGCCGCCGTCGGGCACCGTCCAGCGGATCGGAGAAGGTGTGCCACTGGAGGGTGGTGAGATCGGTCGCCCGCGTGCCGCTACCCGCGTTCCCGATATCCACGACCGCCGCCACCGCTCCGTCACGGACCAGGACATTGCCCGGGATGAAATCGGCATGGACCATGTCCGGTGCCTCTCGCGGCGGCGGAACGCCGGCACACGCGAGCCGCAGGCGCCCGGCCAAGGCCGACACCACGGAGGAATACCCCGAGAGCCTAGCCACGGACTGGCGGAGACGCGACTGCTCGGGCGTCTCGTTGAAATCCAGCCCGGCGACAGCCGGTTCCTGACCGGTGGCGACCCGCCAGGCGTACGACCAGTGGTCATAGGGCTCGGAGGCCTGGCCAGCCTGGAGTTCGATGATCTCCATCAGCTGCTCAACGACGGACGGGGTCAGCTCTGGCACGGGAGCCGCGTCAACGAAGTCCATCAGGTGCCATACATGAGTGGCGGTGGCCCCCACTCCAAGCCAGGCCGGGGTGGGATAGCCGCGCCTGCGCATGTGCCCGACCACCCTCCGGGCCCGCAACGTCCCGTCCAGGCGGTCGAGGTGCACCCGGGGCGCTGCCTTGAGCACCGCATCTGCCCCTCCGGCCAACCGGACCCGCATGGCACCCGTATCGTTGCCTCCGGGCAGGCGGCTGAGAAGAGTGACCTCTGCCCCGACCACGCTGGCCACGTCGTCCAGGACCTCAGCCGGCAGCTCCTCGGGACGGGTGCCCTGGTTCACGCTGTCCCCCAGATCCGGCCGCCTGGCTGACGGCGATCAGCTCCGGCCATCCCGAACTCGGCAAGCACTTCGCCGGGGACAGCATCCACACGCTCCGAGGCGACCACGCCGGCAACGATAACGACATGGGTGGGCGCAGCCAACTGGTTTACCGTCGCCTCAAGGGGGTGACGCCAGCACAACCGAGGGCACACCGGCCATTCTGCGGCCCTGATTAGTGCACAAATCTGCGCCACGCGCACCAGGAGACAGCACGTCAGAGCCGCACACCAGCGGTGAACCCGTAATCGTGAGCCAAGTCAGGTCAAGCCCGCGCATCCCCGCAGCTCAGGACCCAACTCGAGACTGCCGTACTACGCCTTGCGTGCCACGTGCAGCACGCCGCCCCAGTGCCGGCGCAGCAGCTCGTCCGGCCGCAGCGCGAGCCGCCGCCTGATCTCCCCGTAGAGCCGCTCCCGTTGCCAGGGCGCCATCGAGATGTGCCCGGAGAACGTGTCGAGCAGCCGGAGGTACGCGTCCGCCGTATACCTGATCTCCCACTGGAACCGCCGGACGACAGTGTCGGCGAACAGCCCCGTCGCCGCGATCTCCGCCTCAAAGCGACGGCAGCGTCTCTACAGTCGGCGACACCCAACCGCCCGGCATGCCCTCGCCGATCTCGTCGTACACATCCTGTATCTCGCTGAAGAAGGGGTCGCCGTCCGCCGGGATCACATGGATCGCCTCCCAGAATGCCAGGTGCCCGCCTGGCCGCAGCAGCGTTGCCTTACCGGAAGCGGCCCCGACCTCGCACAGCGCGTCCGTCTCCAGCAGCGTTCCGGTCCGCGCCAGCAGTTCGATGTACAGCGCGTCCGGGTACCCCGGTCGTGCCTCCTGATAGTCCGCAGCTGCGCCGTCGAACGTCGCCCGCAACCGTTCCCGCTCAGTCCCTGAGTCCACCGAGTGCCCTATCGGCCATGGTCAAGTCATTTATCTCCCCAACGGCGTCCGTGCACTCGGCACGCCAGCCGTCCCGTAGCGGCGTGGCCGGCAGGCGGCCATGTGCCATCCGTGTGATCGCGAAGACTTCTCGTTCCGCGAAGACCCCGACCCTGCCATAGGCCCGTCAACCCTTTCGCGATCACGGGGCGGGGGCTGGCAACTCGCCCCCCTCACAGGTCAGGAACCGATTGGATACGGCCGTACTAGTCATGACGAACCCGCCGAGCGATCCTGCGGCCGTGATGAGCCAGGCCCGGGCCTCCGGGTCGGCCCCTGGAGGAACAGGTCAAGCCGCCGGTTGCTGAACGTGCCGTCGGGATTGGGGACGTGCCCATAGGGCCCGGACAGGTCATGGTGATATAGCTGGCCCAGGTTCCCAGTACAGCGCGGTGCGACCGGTCGGCGGGGACCAGCTCAACGGGTTCAGAGGCCGGGCGGGGCGGGAGAACGCCGAGTCTGCGGGCACCAGCAAAGTATTTCACCTCCCCTCCCGGCACCCGCGAGCTGCGCCGCTCGGCCCGCCGCTGCGTCACCGAGCTGCCAACGCATCATCGACTCAGGACACTAGATTCCCGCCAGGGGTACGCCAGAATGGATGATCTGTGCTTAGCCAGGCCCCGTGATCCCTGCTAGTGCCAGCCGATCATAGTCGGCAGGGGCAGTGTTGCGGCTGATGAACGTTGCCCGATATCGCGTCGTGCTGGTGGCGGCCGGCTAGACAGGCGAGTCGGCCGGAAGCCCCGCTGCGATGACCGCGTCCAGCAGTCGCTTGTCGTAGGTGACGAACGACGTCAGGGCCTGGCTGATGACCGGCAATCATCATCCCGGCCGCTGTGATCCCATTCGCCACCGTCTCGCCTGATACGCGAGCGCCGGACCCCGCAGAGGCTGCGCGCGATCCGCCGTTAGGGTCGCGATCCGATTCCTGTGGCCGCAGTCGTCGCTGCGTTCTGAACAGGTCGATCTGTGTCGTTTGGGAAGAGCGCGGCGGCCAGGGGGCGGTATCTCGCTGGCCGTTCGGCGGGCCAGCTCCTAGACTGCCCGGCCATGGGCGCGTGTAATGGCTGACCTGGAGGAGGGCGTGGCGGCCGACGGGACGATCCGGACAGGCGCGCGCCGCGACCGGGTGCCTGCGGCCTTCGAGCCCGTCCTCGCGGACGCGGTCGCCTTCCTCGGCGACTCCGGGGCGTCGCTGTACGTCTACGGGTCGGTCGCCAACGGCACGGTACGTCCCGGCTCGTCAGACGTTGACCTGCTGTCGGTCGGCCTCCCGGCGGCGAGCGTCCTCGGGCAGCGCCTGTCTGCCCGGTACGCCGACCTGTGCCGGGGCGTGGAGGTCGCCACAGCCACGACGGCGGACCTGGCCGGCGACACCGATGAGGCGTACGGCTACCGGGTTTTCCTCCGCCACTACTGCGTTCACCTCGCAGGCCCGGACCCGGCCGCCGCGCTTCCGGCGTTCCCCGCTGACGCGCGGGCTGCCCGCGGTTTCAACGGTGACCTCGGCCGGCATCACCGGCGATGGCGGCAGGCGCTGGACTCGGGGAGCGCAACCGCGGACGAGCTCGGCGTCCGGGCAGCCCGTAAGTCCCTCCTGGCCGTTGCCGGACTGGTCAGCGTGCACGACCAAACCTGGACGACAGACCGCCGGCGCGCTGCCCGGCGCTGGAGTGAACTTGACCCCAGCCTCTCCGCCTCGCTCAACCGGCTCCTGCGGTGGACCGCGGGAGAGCGCCGCCCCGCACCTGGGGAAGTCGGGAGCGCACTCGCCGACGACGGCATCGTCTCCATGATCGCTGAGCGGTTTGACCGCCTGATAGGGCTCTGGGCAGACGACCCAGGCGCCGGGGTCCTGCCCGACCGGATCACCATCTACCGCCTGGCGATCTGCGCGACCTGCCAGACCGGGCAGGAGGTCGCCGACCAGGTCCGCCAGACCGTCATCCACGAGATCGGGCACCACTTCGGCATCGACGACAAGAGACTCAGGGAACTGGGCTGGTAACAACGCAGAGCACCGGCACAGTCCGCAGCCAGACCAGCGCCCGGTTAGCGGGTGGTCGCGCGCCGGATGCCAATGTTGAAGTTCGGCGTCGCGGACCGCGGGTCTCACATATCTGCGGACGCAGCGAGCGCTTCCCGCACCGTGGCGGCCAGGCCGCGGCCGTTCGAGCCGTCAGCATCGATGTCGGGATTGTAAATCGCCACCTGCAGGCCCACTGCGTGACCCGAGCGCACTGCGACGCTCAGCGCCGCCACCAGATCCTCCCAGTCGAGGCCGTCCGGCCGGGGATCATCCACCGCCTGCATGATCGTCTCGTCCAGGACGTCGGCGTCGAGGTGAATCCAGAACCCGTCTTCCGGGCCCCCGTCACGCGTCAGGTACCTCACAGCCTCGCGGGCAGCCGCGCCGGCGCCGAGCCGGCGGACCTGGTCACGGTCAACAACTAGCATGCCCGCCGGCAGCGGCTGGCAGCCCCGGCGCTCCCGGTCAGCAGCGTCACGGCAGGCGAACACCGCCACATCGTCAGCGCGCACCAGCGGCCGCAGGCCCTCGATGTCGCTTACGACGTCAGGGCCGTGGCCGGTCGCGAACGCAAGATCGCTGGCGGACGCCGCGCCGCTGAGCGGATTGACCTCGGGCTGGTAAAAGTCGGCGTCGCCGTCGACGTACAGCAGCCCGTAACGGCCGCGCCGCCTGAGCGCCAGCATCGTGCCGAGCACAATCGAGCAGTCTCCCCCGAGCACGACAGGGAACTCCCCTTGATCCAGCACCGCAGTCACCGCATCGGCCAGCAACGGGGAGTAGTCGCGGATCGCCTGCGGATTCATGACCTGCGTCCCGGAATCACGGTCCGCACTGTAGCCGGTCGCCTCGACCCGGCCTGCCCGGCGAGCGGCCAGGCCGTCAGCCAGCCCGGCTCCGAGCAGCACCTCCGGCGCGCGCTCGACGCCCAGATGCTCCGGGACATGTCCCAGAGCGGACGGAGCCTCCACGATTGCGTACCTGGGCATGTGTCCTACCTCCCGCGTCAGCCACTGCCGCCATGGCGCAGCTGGCCCGGACCGATCACCCAGCATTCTCTCATCGGCAAGGCGCCTTCCATCCTGAGAAGGCACATGAACGCCCCTGGCTCTGTAAGCCAAGTCGATCGGCGAGTGTCACCCGCGAGCCAGAACTATCGCTAATCCCCGACGAGAGTCATCCGCTTGCCGACCAGCGTTTACGCAGAACTGGACGATCTGCACGGGCGATGGCCGCCGGCTTTGAGTCCTGCTCAGGTCCGGCCGTGGACGCCGCGGAACCGGACCACCTCCGCCCCGACCGGTTCAGCGCCCCGTCCAGCGCGGCTCGCGCTTCTCGAAGAACGCGCTCACGCCTTCCCGCTTGTCGTCGCTCGCCACCACCCGCTCGACCGCCTCGCGGGTCACCGTCCAGCCCGCCGCGTCGCCCGCGTCCTGCTGCTCGGCCAGCGCGTTCAGGCTGGCGGCGACCGACACGGGGGAGGAGAGGCAGACGTCGCCGGCCAGCTCGAGCGCGGCCGCGAGCGCTTCGCCCGGCTCGGTGACCCGGTTGACGAAGCCGATCTGGTATCCGCGCTCAGCGTCCAGCAGCGTCCCGGTGATCAGCAGTTCCTTGGCCACGTTGAGCGGCAGCGCCCGCATCGCGCGGAACAGGGCGCCCGACGAGGCGACCACCCCGCGCCTGCTCTCCGGCAGCGCGAAGCGCGCGCCGCGGGAGGCTACTACCAGGTCGCACGCGAGCGCGATCTCGAACCCGCCGCCGAAGGCCGGGCCCTCCACCGCCGCGATGAGCGGCTTCCGGCGGCGGCGCCTGATCAGGCCGTACTCGCCCCCGCGCTCGGTCTGGCCGCTGCCGTCCTTCAGGTCGGTGCCGGCCGAGAACACCGCCGCGGTGCCGGTGATGACGCCGGCCCACAGCTCGTCATCGTCGTCGAGCAGGTTGAGCGCCTGGTCGATGCCGTGCGTCATCGCCCGGTCGATCGCGTTGCGCTTCGCCTCGCGCTCCATCCGGATCAGCAGCACGCGGCCGCGCCGCTCGTGGCGGACGCACGGGATGGGCGGCGCGTCGGCGGCGGAGACGACCGCCGGCCGCAGCGGGTCGGGACCTGAGCTCATCGAACCGTCCTAGGATCAGTAGCCAGCTATAAATAGCATACTAAGTTGACTAAGATTGCCCCTGGCCGACGGGCTCGCCGGCCGGTGCAGATACGGAGCCATCATGACCGCGGACTTTACCTCGCGACCGGGCGACGACAGCCCCGCGGCCGGCGTCGGCCCGCTGGCCGGCGTCCGCGTGGTCGAGGTCTCGACCGGGCGGGTCGGCCGGATCGCCGGGATGCTGCTGGCTGACCTGGGCGCCGACGTGGTCACGGTGGCCGAGCCCACCGGCTGGCTGGCCTTCTCCGCCGAGCTGCCGCCGCAGCCGGCCGACGTCTGCTGGGACCGCGGTAAGCGCCGGTTCGCGGCACCGGACGCGGACGTGCTCAAAATCGCCGCCAACGCCGACGTGCTGCTGGTCAGCGCGACCCCGGCCGAGGTCGCCGCCCGCGGCCTGTCCAGCCAGCGGCTGCGCGAGGTGGCGCCCGCGGTGGTGCACGCCTGGCTGCCGCCCTACGGTGAGGCGGGCGAATGGCGTGACCTGCCGGAAGACCCGCTGTTCCTGGCCGCCCTGACCACCCTGGCGGTGCACCTGCCGGCCGACGACGACAGCCCGGTCGCGCCGGTGGTGTCCTCCCTCAGCTCCATCCAGGGCGCGCTCGGCGCCGCCGCGGTGGTGGCCGGGCTGGTCGGCCGGGCCCGGTCGGGCCGCGCCCAGCCGGCCGTGGTCACCGGGCTGCACGCCGGCGCCGCGCTGATGGGCACCGCGTTCACCGAGATCAACGACGAGCCGGCCTTCGCCCCGTCGCGCGCGATCGTGCCCGCGCCCAACTGGCGCACCTACGCCTGCGCCGACGGCAAGCGGATCTTCCTGGCCGCGCTGACCCCCGAGCTGTTCTTCCGCGCGCTTGAGGCCCTCGGCCGGCTGGACGTCATGGCGCTGCCGGAAGTAGCGGGCGACTTCCAGAGCATCCTCGACCTCAAGCGCGGCCGGCGGGCGGTGGCCGCGGAACTGGAGCCGGTGCTGGCCGGGCTGAGCAGCGACGAGTGGCTCGCCCGGCTCCGCGCTAACCGCGTGCCCTGCGCCCTGGTGCAGACCCGGTCCGAGTGGATCAACGGCCCGATCGTGGCCGACAACGCCGCCCGTATCACCCTGCGCCACCGCCTCTACGGCGACGTGGTCCTGCCCGGCGTGCCGGTCAGCCTGTCGGCCACCCCCGGGCGGGTGCGCGGGTTCGCGACCACGCTGGGAACCGGCCAGCGGCCCTGGGCTGACCAGCCGCAGCCGGACCAGTCCGAGCCCCGGCCCGAAAAAACCGAGTCCGCCGAACGGGTGCCCGGTGACCCTGAATCCGGCCCACCCGAGCCCGGGCTCCCACTGGCCGGGCTGCGGGTACTCGACGCCACCTCGTTCCTGGCCGGCCCGCTGTCCGCCACGATGCTGGCTGACTTCGGGGCCGACGTGATCCGGGTCGAGCCGCCCACCGGCGACGGCTACCGGAACTACCCGCTGTCCTTCCTGGCCGTCAACCAGCGCAAGCGGGGGATGGCGCTCGACCTGGGCGACCCCGCCAGCGCGAAGGTCGTGCACACCCTGCTGGACGACATGGACGTGCTGGTGGAGAACATGCGCCCGCCCGCCCGCGAGCGCCTCGGCATCACCGACACGGCCGGCCGTCATCCCCGCCTGGTGCACCTGTCGCTGTCGGCCTTCGGCGACACCGGGCAGTGGGCCGACATGCCGGGCTTCGACCCGCTGCTGCAGTCGCTCAACGGCATGGCGCGGGCGCAGGGCGGGGCCGGGGACCCGGTGGTGGGCAGCGCGGGCGTCAACGACACCGCCACCGGCGCGCTGTCGGCCCTGGGCATCCTGGCCGCGCTCTACTGGCGCGAGCGGAGCGGGGCCGGCCAGCGGGTACGCACCTCCCTCGCCGTCGGCTCCACCTTCCTGCAGGCGGCCGAGTACACCACCTGGGCCGGGTCGGGGGACAGCTGGCCGCCGCTCGAGGGCGGCCCGCTGTTCCGCGGCCCGGCCGAGGGGCACCGCTACTACCAGTGCGCGGACGGCTGGATCGCCACCGCCGCGGTGGACGAGCCCGCCCGCGCGGCGATGCTGGCCGCGCTCGCCGTGGCCGACTTCCCGGCCGCGGCCCGGGCGCTGCGTGACCTCCCGGTGGCCCGCGCGACGCACCTGCTGGCCGCCCGCGGGGTGCCTGCCTGCCGGGTCGTCGCCCGCCCGCGCCCGCTGCGCGACCGGTTCCTCGACGCCAACGGTTTCACCCACCTGGTGGCGATGCCGGAGGGGACGGGCCGGGTGGTGGATCACCACTCGCGCTGGCCGGACGCCCCCGAGCCGCGCCCGTCACGGTACTTCGAGATCGGCGAGGACACGCCCGCCATCCTGGCCGAGTTCGGCCTGGGGTAGGTCACCCGGCTACGGCCGCACCTGGCGCCGGTTGCGCTCGGTCACGGCCGCCCGCCGCTGCTCGAGCTGCGACAGGTCCGGCCGGTGCTCGGCCGCCGCCGCCCGCTCGGCGTCCAGCCCGGCCTCGACGGTGACGGCCGCCCCGCTGACGTACACCTGCTTCAGCGCGCGCAGGGTACCGGGTGGCACCTCGGCCGCCATCGCCGCCAGCTCGACCGCCCGGTCCCGCAGCCGGCCGTGCGCCACCACCTCGGTGACCAGGCCGATCCGCAGGGCGAGGGCGGCGTCGACCACCTCGCCGGTGTAGGACATCCGCCGCGCCCAGCCCGGGCCGACCAGCGGCGGCAGCCGGGCGGTCAGCCCGCCGCCGGGCAGCACGCCCACCCGCGCGTGGGTGTCGGCGAACACCGCCCGCTCGGAGGCGATCAGGAAGTCGCAGCCGAGCGCCAGCTCAAGCCCGCCGGTGAAGGTGGCGCCGTTGACCGCGCCGATCACCGGCGTCGCCATCCGGGCCACCTGGGGGATGCACGGCTGCGCCCGGTGCCGGTCGAAGTAAGCCTGGCCGTCGCGGGCCGCCTCCTTGAGGTCGATCCCGGCGCAGAACGCGGGGTCGGCGCCGGTCAGCACCACCGCCCGCGCCGCCGGATCGGCGTCCGCCGCCAGCAGGGCCTCGTACAGCGCGCTGATCAGCGGTCCGTCCAGCGCGTTGCGCGCCTCCGGCCGGTTCAGCGTCAGCACCCGCACGCCGGAAACGTCGTCGACCAGCACCCGCGGGCTCATCGGCCCGCCTTAGCCGGGGAATGGCGCTGAGAGTCGGAGTCAGAGCGCACCCGTTCGGCTATCTCATCGAGCACACCGGGACCCGGGTCGTACGCAGCGTGCAGCACGCACCGGGTGAACTGCGTCCCGTACCGCCGCCGCAGCTCGGCCGCTGCCGCCGCGGGCTCGCCGCGCACCGCGAACGCGTCCAGCACGCCGTCGTCGACCAGGCCGGGCATCTCCGCCCAGCGGCCCGCCCGCGACAGCCGGTGCAGCTCCTCGCCCAGGTCCTCCCAGCCGTGCACGGCCAGTACGGGCCGGTAGGCCGGGGTGGACGCGTAGAACGCGATCTGCGTGCGGACCTCGGCCGCCGCCGCGTCCAGCTCCCGCTCGGTCCGTCCGGTCACCAGCATCGGGTGGCCAACCACGTCGAAGCCGTCGAGGCTGCCGCCCCGGCCCTGGCGCAGCGCCGGGACGGTCACCTCTTCCAGGTAGCGGGCGGTGGTGAAGCCGTGGCAGAGCAGCCCGTCGGCGACCTCGGCCGCGACCCGCGTCATCGCCGGGCCGACCGCTGCCAGCAGCACCGGCGGCGCCCCGAACGGGTGCCGTCGCGGCACGAATTGCGGTGGCATCAGCGACAGGCGGTAGAACTCGCCGCGGAAGTCAAGCTCGCCCGCCTCACCCGCCCAGCAGTCCCAGATGGCGCGCAGCGCCAGCACGAACTCCCGCAGCTGCGCCGCCGGGTGCGACCAGGGCATGGCGAACCGGCGGGTGATGTGCGCCTTGACCTGGCTGCCGAGGCCCAGCCTGAGCCGGCCGCGGGACAGCGCCTGCAGGTCGTTGGCGGTGACCGCGAGGGTCATCGGGCTGCGGGCGAGGGCCAGCGCGACCGAGGTGCCGAGGCCGATCCGCTCGGTCGCCGTCGCGGCCAGGCAGAGCATGAGGAACGGGTCGTGGGTGATCTCACCAGCCCACAGGCCGTCATAACCCGACTGCTCGGCGGCCCGGGCGGCCTCTCGCTGGTCTACGTCGCCGCCGGGCGGCAGCGCCACGTCGATGAGTGGTACGCGGTGCGGGCTCACGCGGGGAAGCCTACGAGCACGAAGGCGGCCACCGCGGTGTCCGGGCCGGCGTTGCGCCAGCCGTGCACCACCCCGTTCTGCACCAGCATGTCACCCGCCCGCAGCACGCTCTCCGAGCCGTCCTCGAGCACCAGGGTCAGCTCGCCCGCCAGCACGATCCCGTAGTCGACGGTGGCGGTCCGGTGCATCAGCAGCCGGGAGAGCCGGATGGCGTCGGCGCCCTCGCCGCTGGTGCCTGCGTGGCTGGTGCCGAACCCGGGCGGGTAGCTGATCCGGACGAACCGGGTGCCGCCAGGCGGCGGGTAGAAGGGGTCGGACGCGGGGTCGTGCCCGGTTCCGGTGGTGTCGAGCACGCCGCCGCCGTCGGTCGACCACAGGCGGGCGATCTCGATTCCCGGGTAGCCGTCCATGCCGGTGACCGGGGCGGGGCCGTCGGCGGTGACGGTGGACCGCTCACCCGGGGCGGCGCCGGTCACCAGCCGCCGCGGGCTCAGCACGCGGTTCCCCCCTCGCGCGCGGCCACCTCGCCCGCGACCCGGCCGGCCCGCAGGATCGCCTCGTTGAAGTGCGCCACCTTGGCCGTGGTGGCCTGGCCGTTCAGGTAGCGGGCGTAGCCTCCCTCGAGGACGATGGCGACCTTGAAGTTGGCCAGGACCTCGTAGTAGGCGTAGTTCTCGATCGGCCGGCCGGTCAGCTCACGGTAGTGGTCGATGATCTCCTCCCGGGTCGGCAGGCCGGTGTAGTCCACGTACCGGCCCTGCAGGTCCTCCCCGCGGTCCGGCCACTGCCGGACGAGCCAGGCCAGGTCGAGCAGCGGGTCGCCGATGGTCGCCATCTCCCAGTCGACGATCGCGGCCAGCCGCGGCGCCGGGCCGTGGCCGAACATGACGTTCAGGAACGAGTAGTCGCCGTGCATGATCCCCGGTGTCCAGTCGGCCGGGGCCGGGGCGTTGCCTCGCAGCCAGGCGGCGGCCGCCTCCAGGCCGGGGATGTCGCGGAACCGGAACTTGTCCCAGTGAGCGGTCCACCGGTCGACCTGCCGCTCGTGAAAGCCGTCGGGCCGCCCGAAGCCGTCAAGCCCGCGCTCCCGCCAGTCGACCGCCGCCAGCGCGGCCAGGCCGCGCACCAGCTCGAAGCCGAGCCCCCGCCGGGCCGGGGGGCCGTCGGCGGTGGCGTCTTCCGGGCGGAACGGGGCAGGCCACGACCGTGACGCGGCCGGGGACCAGCCGTCGACCTCGGCCATGATGTAGAAGGGGGCGCCGAGCACGCCGGGGTCGGTGCACAGGGCGAGCGGCCTGGCGTGCGGCACGTCGGTCCCCTCCAGCGCGGTGAGCACCCGGAACTCGCGCTCGATAGCGTTGCGGCCGTTAGCGGCAGTGTCCGGCGGGCGGCGCAGGATCATCGGCACCGGGCCGCCCCGCAGCCGGGCGACGATGTTGATGTTGCCGCCGCTGATCCGCTCCGCTGCCAGGTCCGCCGCCTGCCCGAGCAGGCCCTGCCCGATCAGCCAGTCCGCCAGCCGGCCGACCTCTAGACCGTCGCTCACCAGGCTCCCCTCATCAAAGTTAACACCAGTGTTGACAGTTAACGCCGCGTTGACAAGGATGTTAACGCGGCCGTTTACTGGCAGGCAAGCACGGCGGTGGCCGGCGCCGGCCGTCTTCGGGGCAGGGAGGGCAACGATGGTCGATTTTTCGATTGACGCCGATTTCCAGGAGAAGCTCGACTGGATGGGCGAGTTCGTGCGCACCCGCGTCCGGCCGCTCGAGTACATCTACGACTACGACATCGACGCGCCCTTCGACGCGGGCAACAAGGGCCTGCGCAAGGTCGTCCGCCGGCTGCAGCAGGACGTTAAGGATCACGGCCTGTGGGCGGCTCACCTGCCGCCGCACCTGGGCGGGCAGGGCTACGGCGCGGTCAAGCTCACCTACATCAACGAGCACTTCGGCGGCTCCTCGTTCGGCCCGGTCGTCTTCGGCTGCCACGGACCGGACAGCGGCAACTCCGAGATCCTGGCGATGTTCGGCACCGACCAGCAGAAGCGCGAGTACCTGGAGCCGCTGCTCAACAACGACATCTTCTCGACCTACGCGATGACCGAGCCGCAGGGCGGCTCCGACCCCACCAACCTGCGGACCCAGGCGGTACGGGACGGCGACGAGTGGGTGATCAGCGGCGAGAAGTGGTTCGCGTCCAACGCCAACCACGCCGCGTTCATGATCGTGATGTGCGTGACCGACCCGGACGCGAAGCCGCACGAGCGGGCCACCATGTTCATCGTGCCGACCGGCGCGCCCGGCTTCGAGATCGTGCGCAACATCGGGCTGTGGGGCGACCAGCCCGGCACCGGCGGGCACCCCTGGCTGCGGTTCAACCAGGTCCGGGTGCCGGACAGCGCCCGCCTGGGGCCGGTCGGCCAGGGCTTCAAGGTGGCCCAGTCACGCCTCGGCGGCGGCCGCCTGCATCACGCGCAGCGCACCGTCGGGCACGTGAAGCACATGCTCGACATGATGTCGGAGCGGGCGCTCAGCCGCGAGTCGTACGGCGAGGTGATCGCGAGCAAACAGTCCGTCCAGCAGGACATCGCGCACACGTTCATCGAGTACCAGCAGTTCCGGCTGCTGGTGCTGTACACCGCCTGGATGTTCGACCAGCAGGCCGAGCACAGCCGCGAGGGGCGGCTGATGATCTCGGCGGTCAAGGCCGCGATGGCCAAGATCGCCCAGGAGGTCACCGTGCGGGCGGTGCACCTGCACGGCTCGATCGGCGTGTCCAACGTCATGCGGTTCGGTCAGTACATGGCCCTGGCGATGCACGAGGGGCTGGCCGACGGGGTAACCGAGCTGCACCTGTCCGCGGTCTCCCGGGCGGTGCTGCGCAAGTACACCCCGGCCAAGGGCAACTTCCCGACCGAGGTGCTGTTCGAGCGCAAGGCCTGGGCGGCCGAGCAGCTCCAGCCGGTCGTGGACGAGATCGGGGTGACGTTCGCCGAGGGCCGCGGCACGGTCGACGTCGGTCCGCACCCCCAGGCGTGAGCCAGTGTTTGGGAACGAGGCATGAGCCCGTCAGCTCGCGTCTGGGCCGGTCAGCCCGCGCAGCGCGATGTCGGCCAGCCCGTCGGCCAGCTGCTCGGACGACAGCGAGTGCCCGGGCTCGTACCAGCGGAACGTCCAGGCGACCAGCCCGATCAGGGACTGGGCGACCACCCCGACCGGCAGCGAGGTGACGAACTCGCCGGCCGCGACGCCCTCGGCCACCAGGCCCTCGATGAACTCGAACTCGCGCTGCGACAGGTCGACGATCCGGTCGAGCTCGTCCTTGCCGATGCCCTCGAACCGGCTGAAGTCCTCGTGCACCCAGATGTAAAGGTAGGGGAAGTGCCGGTCGAACCGGCCCATCAGCACCCGGATGCACGCCCGGATCTTGTCGGCGGCGCTGGCCGGCCGCCCGGCGATCTCCTGCAGCGCCGCCTGGTTCTCCAGCAGTGCCCGCAGCACCATGTCCGCGAGCAGCTCCTCCTTGCCCCCCACGTAGTAGTAGATGCTCGCCCGCTCGGCCCCCACCTCGTCGGCCAGGTCGCGCAGGGTCATGTCGTGAAAGCCCTTGCGCCGCATCACCGCCGCCGCGGCCTGCTCAAGCTCTCGGCGCCGCCGCAGGTAGCTCTCGCTCGGCTGCTCGCGCGCGTCCCGGCGCCTGCGGTCAATGCGGCTCCGCGCGGGCTCGTGGTTGGCGTCGCCAGGCGTGTTCACAGGCGGATTCTACGGTGCGTCAAGAAGGAGCCGGGATGACGGATACGAACCGGGTGGCCGTGGTTACCGGCGGCAGCCGCGGCATGGGCCGGGAGATCAGCCGCGACTTCGCGCGCCGCGGCTTCCGGGTGGTCGTCGCCAGCCGGAAGGCCGCCGCGTGCGCGGAGCTGGCCGGGGAGCTGCGCCAGCAGTACGGGGTCGAGGCGGCCGGCCTGGCCTGTCACGTCGGGCACTGGGCCGAGTGCGACGCGCTGGTCGCCCAGACCCTGGCCGAGTTCGGCCGGATCGACGTGCTGGTCAACAACGCGGGCATGTCGCCGCTGTACCCGAGCCTGACCGAGGTCAGCGAGGAGCTGTTCGACAAGGTGATCGGCGTCAACCTGAAGGGGCCGTTCCGGCTCGGGGTGCTGGCGGGCACGGCCATGCAGCAGCGGGACGGTGGCCAGATCGTCAACATCGGCAGCGTCGCCGTGCTCCAGCCGCACGCCAACGAGCTGCCCTACGCGGCCGCCAAGGCCGGCCTGGACACGGTGACGATCGGCCTGGCCCACGCCCTCGGTCCCACCGTGCGCGTCAACGGCGTGCTGCCCGGCATGTTCGCCACCGACATCAGCAAGGCCTGGACCCCGGACATCGTCGCCAAGAGCGAGAACGCGGCGCTGCGCCGGATCGCGCGCCCGGAGGAGATCGTCGGCGCCGTCCGCTTCCTTACCTCCGACGACTCCAGTTACACGACCGGGGCGATCATCAAGGTCGACGGCGGGCTCACCTGGGCGGCGTCGTGACCGGGCCCGGACGTGACTGGCAGACGATCGAGCTAGAAACGGCCGGGCCGGTCGGCTACCTGCGGTTCAACCGCCCCCAGCGGCGCAACGGGGTCACCGTGGCGATGGTGGGCGAGGTGCACCAGGCGCTGCGCTGGGTGGCGGCCCAGCCGCAGCTTGACGTGCTGGTGCTCACCGGCAACGGCCCGGCGTTCTGCCCGGGCGCGGACCTCAGCCGGGACCGCGACCAGGCGCCCGGCGGGTCGGCCCCTGGTGAGTCGGCCCCTGGTGAGTCGGCCCCTGGTGAGTCAGCCCTCCCCGACCCGGAGGCCTACCACTCGGCTGAGCTGCTGCACGCCATGCCGCAGGTGACGGTCGCGGTGATCAACGGCGCCTGCGCCGGGGCCGGGTTCGCCTGGGCGGCTGCCTGCGACCTGCGGATCGCGGCGGACTCGGCCCGGTTCGCGCTGTCCTTCCTCGAGCTTGGCCTGGCGGGCGAGCTTGGCCTGGCGTGGACGCTGCCGCGCCTGGTCGGCGGGGCGGCAGCGCGCGACCTGCTGTTCCTGCCGCGCAAGCTCAGCGCGGCCGAGCTGCGGGAGCTCGGCTTCCTCAGCGCGGTCTTCCCGGCGGCCAGCTTCGCGGCCGAATCCGGCCGCCTGGTGGCCGAGCTGGCCGGGCGCGGGGGAGAGGCGCTGCGCCTGGTCAAGCAGAACCTGCTGGACGCCGAGCGGCTGCCGCTCGGCCCCTACCTCGACCTGGAGACCGCCCGCCACCAGGACATGTTCCGCGGCGACGCGCTCGCCCGCACCCAGGCGCGGCTGGCCGCGCAGGCGGCCCGGATCCGTGGCGCGAGACCGTCAGCGGAGCCGGCCGCCGGGCCGTCAACACCGCTGTGATCCCTCTGTGACCTGGCAACTGTTGACGGCCTGTCCCTCGTGAGACAGAATCCGCATATCTAGTGCACTACGTGTTATTAGGTAGATAGGTTTACTGACCGTCGGCAAAGGAGCTAACGTGCGGAAATCCCCCTGGCGGCTGCCCGCGGCGGCAGCGGCTGTCCTCATCCTCGGCGTCACCGCCTGTTCCAGCTCATCGAGCACGTCGAGCGGCGCCGCCGCCAGCTCGGCGCCGGCCGTGACCGCCACCGGCAAGACGCTGACCATCTTCGTGACCGGCACGTTCCAGGCGACCGGGATCGACTACACCGACGCCTCAGCCGCCATCCAGGCCAAGGCGGACGAGGTGAACGCGGCCGGCGGCATCAACGGCGAGCAGATCAAGCTGGTCGTCTGCGACGACCAGCACGACCCCAACCAGGCCACCTCCTGCGCCCGGCAGGCCGTCTCCGACCAGGCCCTGGCGGTGCTCGCGCCGAGCTCCGCGGCCGGCTTCGGCCCGCAGGTGCTGCCGGTCCTCGAAGCGGTCAAGATCCCGGTTATCGACATGCCCGCGGTCGACCCCACCGTGTGGACCGACACCAACTCGTTCCCGTTCGACACTGGCGCGCCCGCCCAGTACGCGGGCGTGGCACTGGCGCTCAAGCAGGCCGGCTGCACCAGCGTCGGATCGATCCAGCTGCCGGTCCCGGCCGGCGCGACCTCGGCTAAGTACCTGGCCGACGGCGTTACCAAGCTCGGCGGCAAGCTAGTCAAGAACATCCAGGTGGGCATGACCGAGGCGTCCTATTCCTCGGAGGTCGCCCAGCTGATCTCGGCCGGGGCCAAGTGCGTAGTGCCCATCATCCTGCCGACGGAGCAGGTCAAGCTGATCTCGGCGGTCAAGCAGAGCGGCACCCAGCTCCTCATCGGCGGGGTGACGGCGGCATTCAACCAGCAGCTGCTGACCAGCCTTGGCTCCGCCGCCGACGGCATCCTGCTGGCCGGCCCGAACTACCTGCCGACCGACACCTCGGTGCCGGCCATCGCGCAGATGCTGGCCGCGATGAAGAAGTACACCCCGGGCACCCCGGCCTCGGACACCTACGGGACCTCGGCCTGGGGGGCGGCCACCCTGCTGTTCGACAGCGTGCTGCCGAACATCAAGGGCCCGGTCACCGCCGCCTCCATCACGGCCGCGCTGACCAGCGCCAAGAACCTCACGGTAGGCACGTTCGCCCCGTACACGTTCTCCAGCACGCCGCCCAACCCGCAGCTACCGCGGCTGATGAACACCGGGATTCTCATCTGGAAGGTGGAGAACACCATCCCGACGCTGACCAGCAAGGGCTTCATCGACATCAGCAAGGCGCTGGGATAGCGGTGACCGGTCACGGCACAGTCCCTCCAGACAACTCAGTGCCGTCAGGCAACGGGACGGTGCCGCGGTGCCTGCCCTGATCGAGGCCGACGGCCTGACCGCCGGCTACGGATCCATCCCGGTCGTCCGCGGGCTCGACCTCCGGGTCGAGCCCGGGGAGGTGGTGGCGCTGCTCGGGCCGAACGGCGCGGGCAAGAGCACCACCCTGCGCGCGCTGGCGGGCGAGCTGCCGCTGCTCGGCGGCGAGCTGCGCTGGCTCGGGCAGCGGGCCGGGCACTCGGTGCACCGCCGGGCGCGTCAGGGACTGCGCTTCGTGACCGAGGAACGCTCCGTCTTCATGACCATGTCGGTGTCGGACAACCTGCGGCTGTCACACCGCTCGCTGGCGGGCTGCCTTGAGCTGTTCCCCGAGCTCAGCCCGTTGCTGTCGCGGCGGGCGGGGCTGCTGTCAGGCGGTGAGCAGCAGATGGTCACGCTCGCCCGCGCGCTGACCGGCGACGTGCGGCTGCTGCTGGCCGACGAGCTGTCCCTGGGGCTTGCCCCGCTGGTCGTCAAGCGGCTGCTGCGCGCGGTGCGGGAGGCGGCCGACCGCGGCGTCGGGGTGGTCCTGGTCGAGCAGCAGCTACGGCACGCCCTGGAGGTGGCCGACCGCGGCATCGTGCTGCGCCGCGGGCAGGTGGCGATGTCCGGGCCGGCCGCCGAGCTGCGGCTCCGCATCGACGAGATCGAGGATTCCTACCTGGCGTCGATGGACCCGGGCGAGGAACCGGGAAGCGGCGAGGGAAACGACGGATGAGCACCATCCTGCAGTTCGCGATCCTCGGGATCGCCTCCGGCGCGCTCTACATCATGGTCTCGCTCGGCCTGGTGATCATCCACCGGGTGTCGAAGATCGTGAACTACGCCCAGGGCGCCATCGGCATGGTCGGCACCTACGTGTTCTGGGCACTGAACCAGCAGCACCACCTTCCCTACTGGCTCGCCCTGCTGGCCGGCCTGGCGGTGTCCGGCGGCGTCGCGCTGCTAACCCAGGTGCTCGTCATGTACCCGCTGCGCAACGCCGCCCCGGTGACCAGGATGATCGCCACCCTGGGGCTGCTGACAGTGCTCGAGCAGTTCGTCTCCCGGGTCTGGAACACCACCACCATCTTCGTGCCGTCCCAGCTGCCCATCTCGACCGTCACCGTCTTCGGTGCCACCGTCGGTGAGAACCAGCTCATCATCATCGGCATCGCGCTCGTCGTCACGGTCGCGCTCACCGTCGTCTACCAGGCGACCAAGTTCGGCCGGCTGACCGCCGCGACGGCGGAGAACGCGCGCTCGCTGGCCCTGCTCGGCCACTCGCCGCACCGCATCGCCGCCGCCAACTGGACGATCAGCGGCGTGCTGGCGGGCGGCGCGGGAATCCTGCTGGCGCCCATCACCGGGCTCGACGTCACCCAGCTGACGCTGCTGGTGCTGCCCGCGCTGGCGGGCGCGGTGGTCGGGCGGCTCACCTACTTCCCGCTGACCGTGCTGGGCGGCCTGGTGATCGGGGTGGCGCAGTCGGAGATGAGCCGCTACATCACCTCGCCCGGCTGGTCCAACGCGGCCCCGTTCATCCTCATCGTGGCGATCCTGGTGCTGCGCGGGCGCGACGACCGGCTGCGGTCGCATGCGGCCGAGCGGCTGCCGAAGCTCGGGGCCGGCCGGATCAGGGCGGCCGTGGTGGTGCCTGCCGTGGTGATCGCCCTGGTGGTGGTGCAGCTCGCGTCGGCCGACTGGAACGACGCGATCATCGTCACCGTGACCTCGGCCATCATCTTGCTGTCGATCGTCGTCGTCACCGGCTACAGCGGGCAGCTCTCGCTGGCCCAGTTCGCGTTCGCGGGCTGGGGCGCCTGGGTCGCGGGCCAGCTCGCCTCGTCCGACGGCCTGCCGTTCTGGCTGGCGTGCCTCATCGGGGTGGCCGCCGCGATCCCGCTCGGCCTGCTCATCGGCGTCGTCTGCCTGCGCACCCAGGGCCTCAACCTGTCGATCGTCACCCTCGCGTTCGCGGTCGGGCTGGAACAGATCCTGTTCGACAACCCCAGCTACACCGGCGGGCTGGGCGGGACGACGATCAGCAACCCGCACCTGTTCGGCATCGATGTCAACGCGGTCACCCACGACAACCGCTACGCGATCGTCTGCCTGGCCGTCTTCACCGTGGCCGCGCTCGCGGTGGCCAACCTGCGGCGCGGCCGCAGCGGGCGCCAGCTGGTGGCGGTGCGCGCCAACGAGCGGGCTGCCGCGTCGCTCGGCATCAGCGTCACCGGGGCCAAGCTGTACGCGTTCTGCCTGGCCAGCGGTATCGCGGCGATCGGCGGGATCCTGCTCGCGTTCGAGTCGCCGTCGATCGACTACACCACCTTCAGCTCCTCGACGTCGATCTCCCTGGTCACCCAGGCAGTGGTGGGCGGCATCGGCTGGCTGGCCGGGCCGCTGCTGGGCGCGCTGCTGACGGTCGGGTCGGTCATCACCAAGCTGCTCAACCTGCTCGGCACGGGCGTGGCCGTGTACCTGCCGCTCGCTGGCGGCGTGCTGCTGCTGCTCACGGTGATCACCGCCCCCGATGGCATCGCCTACAACGTCTGGCGGCAGCTGCGCTGGCTGGCGGCGCTGCTCCGGCCCTCGGTGGCGGCAATGCCGCGGGTGCCCCGGCCAGCGTGGCGGCCGGGGACGCGGTCGGCGGCCGCGCTGTCCGCCGCTGGCGTGGACGGCGCGGCGGACAGCACTGCGCCGGTGGGCCGCGTGCGACCGGAAAGCCTGCTGGTGAGCGGCGTCGGGGTCAGCTACGGCGGGGTCCGGGCGCTCGACGGGGTGACCCTTGAGGTGCAGCCGGGGGAGGTGGTCGGCCTCATCGGGCCCAACGGGGCGGGTAAGACCACCCTCATCGACGCGGTGACCGGCTTCGTCCGCCCGGCCGGCGCGGTCAGCCTCGGTGACGCCCCGATCACCGGGTGGGCGCCCGCGCGGCTGTCGCGGGCCGGGGTCGCCCGCTCGTTCCAGGCGCTCGAGCTGTTCGACGACATGTCAGTGCTCGACAACCTGCGGGTGGCCGCCGAGCCGCGGTCCTGGCGGTCCTACCTGCTGGACCTGGTCTACCCGCGGACGGTGCCGCTGACGCCGGTGACGCTGGCGGCGGTGCGCGAGTTCCGGCTCGAGCAGTACCTCGGCCAGCGGCCGAGCACGCTGCCCTACAGCGTGCGGCGGCTAGTCGGCATCGCCCGGGCGGTGGCGACGGCGCCGAGCGTGCTGCTGCTCGACGAGCCGGCCTCCGGCCTCAGCGACCACGAGTCGGCCGAGCTCGGCGCGCTGATCCGGCGGCTGGCCCATGCCTGGGGCATGGCCATCCTGCTGGTCGAGCACGACGTCGAACTGGTGATGTCGGTCTGCGACCGGGTCTACGCGCTCGACTTCGGCCGGCTGGTCGCGTCGGGCACTCCGGCCGAGATCCGCCGTTCGCCCGCGGTCATCGGCTCCTACCTCGGGGAACCGGACCCGGCCTGACACCGCCTGCCTGCTTCACCGGGCGCCCGCCGCCGGGCCGTCATGGCCCGGCAGGCGGTGCTGGTCAGGAAGGGGCTGGTCAGGAAGGGCTGGTCAGGACCGGGAGCCGGTCAGGAGAACAGGTCGACGACCGGCTTGGTCTTCAGGTCGTCCTTGAGCAGGTACTGCGCGGCGCCCTCCATGTGCGAGCGCCAGTGCCGCTCGGCGCCCGCCGCGTTCCCCGCCTTCACCAGGCTGATCAGCTTGATGTAGGACCGGATCACGAGCTGGAAGCGCTCGTGGGTGTCGGTGTCGGCGTCGCGCTGCGCGATCTTGGTGCGCAGGTGGGTGGCGACGATGTCCTGCAGCACCGCCCCCTGGATGGCCATGGTCTGGTTACCGCAGCCTTCCAGGATCAGCTCGTGGAAGCGGTACGTCAGGCTGGACCAGACGTACGGGTCGGGGATGAACGGCTTCTTCGCCGCGACCTCCGCCTTGAGCTCCTCCACCACCTGGTTGAGCTTCTCGAGGTCATCATCGGTGCGGTGCATCGCGAGCAGGCGGGCGCACGGCGGCTCGGAGATCATCCGCGCCTCGTAGACGTCGTTGATGGTAGCGCCCTGCATCTGCAGCAGCAGCCCGACGTAGCGGGCGGCGACCGAGGCGTCGGGCGCGACCACCCGGGCACCGCCGCGACTGCCGCGGCGCACGCTGATCAGCGTTTCTGCCTCGAGGATTCGGAAGGCCTCACGCAGCGTCGGGCGAGAAACCCCGAACTGCTCCATGAGCTGGCTTTCGGCCGGTAGGGTCTCACCGGGCTTGAGTTCACCGCGGACGATCTGACGCCGTAGGTGGCTAGCGATCAGTTCGCCGGTCTTTGGAGCCCGTACGACCGTCCCGATCTGGGCGGCCTGGCTGCTTACCGTAGTCACGTGGTAATCATATCTGTGTCATAACTTAAAAGAGCGAACCAATCCAATTAATTGCGCTGAGATGTCGGCATGGCTATTTTGCCCCCTTTGGGGTGAAGCGCAACGCGCCGTCCAGCCGGATCGTCTCGCCGTTGAGGTAGACGTTCTCCACGACCTGCTGTGCGAGCTGCGCGTACTCCCCGGCCCGGCCCATCCGCTTGGGGAACTGGACGGCCGCGCCCCAGTAGGCGTCAAGCTGCTCAGGGTCGGCGTCCTTGAACGCGGGGGTGAGGAACGTGCCCGGCGCGATCGTCACCACCCGGATGCCGACCGGGGCGAGGTCGCGGGCCAGCGGCAGGGTCATCGCGACGATGCCGCCCTTGGCCGCCGCGTAGGCGGACTGGCCGATGGTGCCGTCGTAGGCGGCGATGGAGGCGGTGTTAATGATCACACCGCGCTCGCCGTGCTCCAGCGGCTCGCTCCTGGCGATGGCGGCCGCCGCCAGCCGGTCGATGTTGTAGGTCGCCGCCAGGAAGATGTTGAGCACCTTGGTGAACGACGCCTGCGGGGCCGGGCGGCTCTCCTTGTCGAGGGTGCGCGGCCCGCCGCCGCCGCCGTGCGCGACCACCGCGATCCGCAGCGGGCCGAGCGACGCGGCCTCGTCGATCGCGTGCTGCACGCTGTCCTCGTCGGTCACGTCGGTCCGCACGAACAGGGCGCCGTCGCCGAGCTCGTCCGCCACCGCCTTGCCCTTGGCCTCGTCCAGGTCGCTGACCAGCACCCGTGCGCCGGCCGCGTGCAGGCGGCGGGCGGTAGCGGCGCCGAAACCGCCGCCGCCGCCGGCGATGAGCGCCACTGCTCCCTTGATGTCCATCGTTCCCTTTCGACGGGGCCGGCTCGGCCTACTCCCGAGCTGTCATAGTTAGCTAATTGCACTATACTAACGTGCTGTGAGAGACCATGGCGAGGGGCGCGCGCTCGCGAGCGAACTAGTTAGCACAGAGCGGCCGACGAGCGCCAGCGAGGCGGACTCGTGAGTGCCGGCGACAGCACCGAACACGACGAGCTGCGCCAGGTCATCCGCGAGTTCCTGCGCGAGCAGTCGCCCAGCAGCGAGGTCCGCCGCCTGATGGAAGCGGGGGAGAGCCGCGACGACCAGGTCTGGTCGCTGCTGTCCGAACAGCTAGGGCTGACCGGGATCGCGGTGCCCGAGCGGTTCGGCGGGGCCGGCTACGGGCCAGTCGAACTGGGCATCGTGCTCGAGGAGATGGGTGCCGCCCTGCTGGTGGCACCCTACTTCGCCACCGTCGCCCTGGCCGGGCAGGCGCTGACCGCCTCCGGCGACGAGGAGGCGATGGCGCGCTGGCTGCCCGGTATCGCCGACGGATCGCTCACCGCCACCCTCGCCGTCGGCGAGGAATCAGGGTCCTGGGACCTGGCCGAGGTGGCCGCGACCGCGGTATCGGCCGGCGACGCCTGGTCGGTCACCGGGACCAAGCTCTTCGTCATCGACGGCCACACCGCCGACCTGCTGCTGGTGGTCGCGCAGGCCCCGGACGGCCCCGGCCTGTTCGCGGTGGAGCGCGGCGCCCCGGGGGTCACCGCCGCCCGGCTCGACGCGCTCGACCTGACCCGCGCCCTCGCCTCGGTCACCCTGGACGGCACCCCGGCCGTCCGGCTCAGTGTCGGCCAGGACAGCGCCGGCCGGGACACCGCCGACTGGCTGTCGGAGGTGACTGACCTGGCCCGCGCCGCCCTCGCCGCCGAGCAGCTCGGCGGCGCCGCCCGCTGCCTGGACATGGCGGTCGGCTACGCCAAGGTACGCGAGCAGTTCGGCCGCCCGATCGGCTCGTTCCAGGCCATCAAGCACAAGTGCGCCAACCTGCTGCTCGAGGTCGAGTGCGGCCGGTCGGCGGTGTACCACGCATGCGAGGCCGTCGCCGCGGGAGAGCCAGACGCCTCCCTGTCGGCGGTGCTCGCCTACGCTTACTGCTCGCAGGCGTTTTCCCACGCCGCCAAGGAGTGCATCCAGATCCACGGTGGCATCGGCTACACCTGGGAACACGACGCGCACCTGTACCTCAGGCGGGCGAAGTCGTCAGAGCTGCTGTTCGGGCCGCCCGCCCGGCAGCGGACGCGGCTGGCCGAGCTGGCCGGGATCTGAAGGAAGCCGATGACCCTGGAACGCGAGGCGGACGTGACCGTGCCGGAGCCGGACGATGCCTTCCGCGCCCGGCTGCGGGAGTTCCTCACCACTCACCACCCGGGACGCCCGCCGAAAGACCCGCGCGAGCGGCTGCCCTGGACCAAGGCGTGGCTGGCGACCCTGTTCGACAACGGCTACGCGGGCCCGAGCTGGCCACGCGAGTTCGGCGGCATGGAGCTGTCCTTCGCCCACCAGATGATCTACACCGAGGAGATGGCCCGGGCCCGGGTGCCCGGCCCGCTCGGCACCGGGCTGAACATCGCCGCGCCCACCATCATCAAGTACGGCAGCCAGGAGCAGAAGGAGCGCTGGCTCGCCCCGATGCTGCGCGGCGACCTGGTCTGGGTGCAGGGCTACTCCGAGCCGGAGGCGGGCTCGGACCTGCCCAGCCTGCGCACCACCGCCCGCCGCGAGGGCGACGAGTACGTCGTCAACGGGCAGAAGGTGTGGACGTCGCACGGCGCCGACGGCGACGTCATCTTCGCCCTGGTCCGCACCGGGACGCGGGAGAGCAGGCAGAAGGGCATCACCTACCTGATCATCGACGCCCACGCGCCCGGCGTGCAGGTCCGCCCGCTGCGCGACCTGACCGGCGGGCACCTGTTCGCTGAGATCTTCTTCGACGACGTGCGGGTGCCGGCCGCGAACCGGGTCGGCGAGGAGAACGACGGCTGGCGGCTGGCCCGCACCAGCCTCGGCCACGAGCGGGCGGCCGGCGCGCTGCTCCAGGCGGCGAACTACCGCCGGGTGCTGACCGAGCTTGAGCAACTCGCCCGCGAGCGCGGCCAGCTGGCCGACCCGCTGGTCCGCGACCGCTTCGTCGACCTCGAGATGCGGGTCAGGATCATCCGCTTCAACGCCGAGCGGACCATCGGCGGCATCCTCGCCCGGGGCGACGCCGGCGCCGCCTCCTCCGTCTCCCGCCTGCTGATCACCGCGTTCGAGCAGGACATCCACGAGTTCGCGGTCGACCTGCTTGGCCCGGCCGGGCTGCTCGGCAAGTCCGCCCCGCAGGCGGTGCAGCGGTCCCGCTGGCTACTCGGCTTCCTGCGCACCCGGGCCTCCACCATCGGCGCCGGGACCCGTGAGATACAGCTCAACACGGTCGCCGAGCAGGTGCTCGGGCTGCCGCATGACCCCGGCATGCCCCCTCGCTGACAGTGCCCGCCGACACCGCACGCTGACCCGACCACCCCAGGAGAACCCATGCGGTTTGACTACAGCCAGGAACTGGAGGACTACCGGTCCGCGGTCCGGTCCTTCATCGCGCAGTACGGGCCGGGGCCCCGCAAGCACGTCGGGGTCAGGGCGCCCGACCCCGGGCAGGTCCCGGTGCTGCGCGCCTGGGTGGCGCGGCTGTACGGGGCCGGGTACCTCGGGCAGACCTGGCCGGAGCAGTACGGCGGCCGTCCGGGCGCCACCATCGAGCACGCCTTCATCGTCGCCGAGGAGATCGCCCGCGCCAGGACCTGGGGCGAGATCGGGGCCGGGGCGCTGGCGGCCGGGGCGCTGCTGACCTTCGGCAGCGAGCAGCAGCGCCAGCGCTACCTGCCGCGGATTCGCTCCGGCGAGGAACTGTGGTGCCAGCTGTTCAGCGAGCCGGGCGCGGGCAGCGACCTGGCCAGCCTGAAAACCCGGGCGGTGCGGGACGGGGACCACTACGTGGTCAACGGGCAGAAGGTGTGGACCACCAACGGCCACCACGCTGACCTCGGCTACCTGCTGGCCCGGACCAACCCCGATGTCGCCAAGCAGGCCGGCATCACCGCGTTCGCGGTCGACATGCGGACCCCGGGCGTCGATGTCCGCCCGCTGCGTGAGATCACCGGCACCAGCGACTTCAACGAGGTCTTCCTCGACAACGTGCGCATCCCGGCCGACCAGGTGATCGGCGAGGTCGACAACGGCTGGCGGGTCGCCAACGCCAGCCTCGGCCACGAGCGCAGCAGCGTCGGCGCCCGCGCGGTCGAGCTCTACGCGCAGCTCGACGACCTGGTGGCGCTGGCCCGCCGCACCACCACCGGGGACGGGCGGCCGGCCATCGACGACGGCGCCACCCGCCAGCGGATCGGGCAGTTCGCCGCCCTCGCGCACGTCACCGACGTGATGAGCAAGTCCGTGCAGTCCCGGATCGCCAACGGCACCGAGGACGCGGCCGACAGCCCGCTCACCAAGGTCTTCTACAGCGACGTGAACCTGGCGATGACCGAGTTCGCGGTCGCGCTGCAGGGGGTCGGCGGCCTGGCCGTCGAGGGCGACCAGCACGCCTACGCGGACGGCTGGTGGCAGGACGCCTTCCTGTACGCCCGGGCCTTCACGATCGCGGGCGGCGCCAACGAGGTGCTCAAGACCGTGGTCGCCGAGCGCGCGCTCGGGCTGCCCCGGGACAAGCGATGACCGCCGAGCCGGCGGCCGGCGGCCGCCGGTACGGCCTGCCGTGGCGCGGGGCCGAGGTCGCCCGCGCGGCCGAGGCGGCCGGCGTCACCGCGTTCACCAGCGGCGAGTTCGTCGACCACGAGGCGTACTCGACCCTGGCCGAGATGGTGCTGCAGACCGAGCGGGCGCTGGTCGGCCCCGGGATCGCCTACGCGTTCGCGCGCACCCCCTACGCCCACGCGGCCGGCATCCGCGGCGCCTGGCGGCACGCGCCCGGGCGGGTCTTCCTCGGCCTCGGCTCCGGCGCGTTCAAGATCAACCGCGACTGGTTCGGGGTCGACGCCGACCGGCCGGTAGCCCGGATGGCCGACCTGGTCGGCGCCATCCGCGCCTGGCTGCAGGCCGAGAACGGGCAGCGGGTCCGTTACGACGGCGAGTTCTACCGTGTCGACGCGGTAGTGGCCGCGCCGGTGCTCGGCCGCATCGACGCCCCGATCCTGATCGGCGCGTTCAACAAGCTGATGGCGTCGGCGGCCGGCCGGACGGCCGACGGGATCATCGCCCACGGCCTGTTTACCCGCACCTGGTGGGACGACGTGGTGCGCCCGGCCGTCGCCAAGGGCGCCGCCCAGGCCGAGCACGACCGTCCCTCCCAGGAACACGGCTGGGTGATCACCGCCGTCGACGACGACGACCCCGAGCGGGCGGTCAAGGACGCCCGCCGGATGATCGCCTTCTACCTGACGGTCAAGACCTACGACCCCTACGTCGAGCATCACGGCTGGACCGCGCAGGTCGCCGCCGTCCGCGAGGCGTTCGCCAAGCGCGACATCGAGGCCATGACCCGGGCGGTCACCGACGACATGGTGGAGGCGATCGCCGTGTGCGGCAGCACCGCCGACGCGCGGTCCGCGCTGGCCCGCCGCGGCGACTCGCTGGCCCGTGACATCGCCTACTTCGCCCCGCCGTCGTTCATGGTCAGCGACCGCCGCGCCCAGCGTTACGCGCACGCCAGCCTGGCGCTGCTTGACGCAGCCGGGTGACCGCCGTCCAGCCGCCTTCCGGCCAACAGACCCTCGCCAGCAGAAGAGGAAGCGCATGAAGTTCACCGTTGACCACCCCGTCGTCGTCGCCGGCCACGACGAGGCGCTGGTGTCCTCGGCCGGGATGACCCGGGTTGCCCAGGCGGTTGAGGAGTACGGGTTCGACGCGATCTCGTTCAGCGAGCACCCGGCCCCGTCCCTCAAGTGGATGAGCTCGGGCGGCCACCAGTCGCTCGACCAGACCTCCGCCCTGTCGTTCTGCGCCGCCGTCACCAGCCGGATACGGCTGATGACCTACCTGATGGTGCTGCCCTACCACAACCCGTTCGCCGCGGCCAAGGCGCTGAGCACGGTCGACGTGCTGTCCGGCGGGCGGCTCACGGTGGTGGCCGGCACCGGCTACCTGCGCTCGGAGTTCCTCGCCCTCAACGTCGACATGGACCACCGCAACGAGCTGTTCGACGAGGGACTCGAGGTGATGCGGGGCGTGTGGAGCGAGGTCCCCTTCGCCTACACCGGCAAGCACTTCACCGCTCGCGGGGTCGCCTCGCTGCCCGCCCCGGTACAGGCCGGCGGCCCGCCGGTGCTCATCGGCGGCAACAGCACCCTGGCCCGCGCCCGTGCCGCCCGTAACCAGGGCTGGAGCCCGATCATGGTGGCCCCGGAGGTGACGACGACCTCCCGCACCCCCGGCATCGCCAGCGTGGCCGCGCTGGCCGCGCAGGTCAAGGAGGTCCGCGCCGCGGCGGCCGCGGCCGGCCGTGATCCGGACGCGCTGATCATCCAGGTGCACACCCCGCAGACCGGCTACATGCAGCAGCCCGGCAAGTTCTCGGTCGAGGAGCACCGCGACCACCTCGGACAGCTCGCCGAGGCCGGGGTGGACTGGTTCGTGCTGCGGCCGCCCGGCGACAGCGTCGAGGGCACCGTCGAGGCGCTGCACCAGTACGCGGAGGCGTTCGTCCGGTAACGCCCGTGACAAGGAAGTCGCGAGGAAAAGGGTCAGCATCATGCTTGAGGGACGCCATTACCAGAACGCCCGGGTGGCCGTGGTGACCGGCGGCAGCCGCGGCGTCGGCCAGGGCATCGCCGTCGCCCTCGGTTCCCACGGCTACACCGTGTACGTGACCGGCCGGACGGGGAAGGCGGGCGAGTCGTCCCTGGGCGGCACCATCCACCAGACCGCCGCGGCGGTCTCGGCGGCCGGCGGGACCGGGGTCGCGGTGCGCGTTGACCACCGCGATGACGACGAGGTCGAGGCGTTCTTCGCCCGGGTCGGCCAGGAGCAGGGCCGCCTCGACATCCTCGTCAACAACGCGGCCCTGATCCGCGACGAGCTGCAGAGCGACCTCCCGTTCTGGCAGAAGCCGCTCGCCGCCAGCGTCGACCTGCTCGACGTGGGCCTGCGCAGCGGCCTGGTCGCCAGCTACCACGCGGCCCCGCTGCTGGTCCGGGCGGACCGCGGGCTGGTGGTGTTCACCTCGGCCCCCGGTGCCATGCGCTACCAGTACGGTCCCGCCTACGGCGCGCACAAGGCGGGCATGGATAAGTTCGCGGCCGACATGGCGGTCGACTTCCGGCCGTTCGGCGTGGCCGCGGTGTCGATCTGGATGGGAGCGGTACTGACCGAGCGGCTGCGGCAGATCATCGACAGCGACCCCGGGCTCGCCTACCTTGACGACATCGCCGAGACGCCGGAGTTCACCGGGCACCTCATCGCCGCGCTGGCGGCCGACCCGGATGTCCTCGCGCTCAGCGGGCGCACCCTCATCGGGGCCGAGCTGGCCCGGCAGTACGGGATCAGCGACGCCGGCGGGCGGCAGCCGCCCTCGGTGCGCGAGCTGATGAACGTGGCGCCGGCCGAATACCAGGGAAAGGCCGAAAAATGACCGAAGACCAGCTACAGCAGCTGCTCGAGGACGTGCGGTACCTCAAGGACCGGCAGGCGATCCTGGACGTGGTCATGCGCCACGCCCGCGGCCACGACCGGCACGACAAGGAGCTGATGAACAGCTGCTTCTGGGACGACGGGGCCGACGAGCACGGCCAGTTCGTCACCCCCGGGCCGGAGTACGGCGACTGGGCCAACGCGACCCACAGCCACGGTTTCTACTTGCACATGCACAACATCACCAACCACACCTGCGAGATCGACGGCGACACCGCGCACTGCGAGAGCTACGTGATCGGGGCGCTGCTGCCCAAGTCCGCCCCCGGCCGGGCCAAGTTCGTGAGCGGGCGCTACATCGACCGGCTGGAGCGGCGGGACGGCGAGTGGAAGATCGTGGTTCGCCGCACCTCGATCGAGGTGGAGAGCGAGGGCGAGGCGAAGTGGCCGGAGAACGACATCAGCGCGACCTTCCCGCGCGGCGCGTGGGACACCGGGGACCTGTCCTACGCGCGCCCGCTGCTGCTTGACTCGCCGTCACCACGATGGGACGGCAAGACTCGCTGAGCGGCCCCGCCACCAGGCCGGGCCGGCCGGATTACCCGCTAATCGAGCCGCCGGGAACGGCGTGGGCGAGATCGTTCCCCAGGCGTTGGAGAACAGGCTCGGCTGCTCGGCCGGGGCAACGCTGAACTCCGTCGGGCGCTGCTGCAGCTCGGCCAGGTCGGCGGAAATGCGCCGTGCCCGTTCGATCAGCAGCGGCGCGTAGCGGTCAAGCGGCGCCACGTTTTCCGCGTCGCACAGTGACAGCCCGCCGGTGATCCGGTTCCCGCCGTCGAATATCGGCGCGCCGATGCACGACTCACCGCCGAGCGGGCCGTTGCGAACGCTCGACAGCCCGCCCCGCATCCGCACCGTTGCCAGTTCGCGGTGGACCGCTACCGAGTCGACCCGCGAGCGAAGCCGCCCCAGCAGGGCATCGAGGAACTCGGGGTCGACGTAGGCCAGCGTCGCCTTGCCGACCGCGGTCAGGTGCGCGGGCAGCGACCCGCCCACGCGCGAGGGGACGACCGACGCTCCGCTGCCGATCTTGTCGAGGTAGCGGACGGCGGCCCCGTCCAAGACCGCCAGGTGCACGATAAGCCCGGTGGTAGCGGCCAGGATCTGGATGTGGGGTGCGGCGACCGCCCGCAATTGCGATTCTTCGTTGGCCCGCGACGGCAGCCGGTTAGCGCGCCAGCCGAGGCGGTACCCGGTGATGCTGTGCTGCACCCAGCCCAGCTGCACGAGCTGTTCCAGGATTCGATGCGCGGTAGACCGGGGAAGCCCGGTCGAGCTGGCGATGTCTTGCAAGCTCCGGCAGCAGTGCGAGCTGTCGAACGTGTCGAGGATCGCCGTCATGCGCGAGACCATCGACGATGTCGGCTTCCAAATCTCTTCCGGAGGTGGCATCTTCGCCTCCCTGGTCCCGAGGTACATCAGCGGGGGGTGTGTCTCCTGGTAAGGGACGGGCACCGCCTGAGTGCTGCTTACTGACCGTGATCTGGGTCATATCTACATCAGTTATAACAGATAACGATATGCGGAGCTAGATTGCGATTTCCATGTACTCCCGGTAGGTGGAAGCGGCGCTGGCGGGCTCGCCGGTTCGCGCCTAGCGTCGTCGGCGGCACCCACTGGCACAGGAGACACACATGCCTAAGCTCGCGGACCCGAAGCTCGCGGACCCGAAGCTCGCGGACAAGGTCGCGGTCGTCACCGGCGCGACGTCCGGGATGGCCCTGGCGGCCGCCAAGGCGTTGAGCGACGAGGGCGCCCACGTCTACATCACCGGCCGCCGGGCGGAGATGCTGCAGCGGGCGGCGGCGGAGATCGGTCCCAACGTCACGCCCGTGCAGGCCGACTCGGGTGACCTGGCCGCGCTCGACCGCCTGGCCGAGACCGTGCGCCAGGGCCACGGCCGGGTCGACGTCCTGTTCGCCAGCGCCGGCTACGGCGGCGGCGGGCAGCCGCTCGGCGCGGTAACGCAGGAGGCATTCGACCGCATCTTCGGCGTCAACGTGCGCGGCACCCTGTTCACCGCCCAGACGCTGCTGCCGCTCATGGGCGACGGCGCCTCCATCATCCTCAACGGGTCCGCCGGGTCAGACCGCGGGCTGCCCGGCCTGAGCCTCTACTCGGCCAGCAAGGCGGCGCTGCGCTCGTTCGCGCGCACCTGGGCGGCTGAGCTGGCGCCGCGCGGAATCCGGGTCAACGTGATCGTCCCCGGCCCCACCGACACCGCTGCCTTCGCGGGCACGTCCGAGGAGGCCAAGCAGGGCTACGCCACCGTGATCCCGCTGGGCCGCCTTGGCCAGCCGGAGGACATCGGCAAGGCGGTGCTGTTCCTGGCCAGCTCGGACGCTAGCTTCGTCACCGGCTCGGCGATGTACGTCGACGGCGGGTACGCCCAGGTCTAAGCAAGAGGGGTCTAAGCAAGAGGGGTCTAAGCAAGAGGGGTCTGAGCAAGCGAGGTCTAAGCGGGCGACCGGCACCCACTTGCCGTCGCTGGCGGCCGACTCGCGGATCGCGTCGATCACGGCCATGTTGGCGACACCGTCGGCGAACGTCGGCGGGCGGGGGTCAGCCGGCACCGGCGTGCCCGCGATCAGGGCCCGCAGCGTCTCGTACATGCGGGTAGCCGGCCCGATCTCGGTGCCGCTTGACACCATCCGGTCGTAGGCGGTGCCGCCGGCCGGCGACGGCGGCGCGTACCCGGACAGCAGCAGGTCGTCCGGGACCGGCAGCGTGCGGGTGCCGGCCGCGTCCGCCACCTTCACGTCGGGGCCGTCGATCCACAGTGATCCCGTCGTGCCGACAATCCGGGCCAGGTGGATCGGCTGGCCGAAGTCCACCGCCGAGCTCTGCAGCACGCCGTCGACTCCCGTCCTGGTCCGGAACCGGACCGAGAAGCCGCCCTCGGACGTCCAGCCGCGCTCGGCGGCGACCGGCAGGGCCGCGCTCACCCCCTCGAACTCACCCAGCGTGACCCGAACCTGGTCGATGACGTGCGGCCCGTAGGCCCCCAGCCAGCCGCCCCCCTGGCCGGCGTCGCTGAACCAGCCGGGCACCTCGTCGCCCGGGCCGGCCAGCATCGGCATCTGCAGCATGAAGGCGGCCAGCCGCGGGGTGCCGATCACGCCGCCGGTGACCGCCCGGGCCGCCAGCGCCTGAACCGGTCCCCAGCGGAACTCGGCCCCGAACAGGTGCACCACGCCCGCCCGCTCCGCCGCCCGCAGCAGCTCAACCGCCTGGTCCTGGTCGCGGGTGAAGGGCTTCTCGCACACCACGTGCTTGCCGGCCGCGATGGCCTGCAGCGCCAGCGGTGCGTGGGTATGCGGCGGGGTCGCGATCACCACCACGTCGGCGTCCGGCCGGGCCAGCGCGTCGGCCAGCGACGTCATCGGGCTGGCGACGCCGACGCGGGCGGCCCGCTCCGCCGTGCGCTTCTCGTCCCGCCCGACCAGGGCCACCACGTCAAACCCGGCTCGGCGCAGCGACTCGACGTGGGTGACGCATCCGAAGCCGGTCCCCACCACAACGGCGCCAGTCATGACTGCTCTCCTTCTGTCTCCGGCGCCGCGGGCGCGGCGCCGTCGCCGGCCAACGCGGCATGGGTGGCGGCGAGGTAGCCGAACACCGTGGACGGGCCGACGGTAGCCCCCGCCCCGAGGTACTTGCGTCCCATCACCGAGGCGGTGCAGTTACCAGTCGCATAGAGGAACGGGATCGGCTGGCTGTCGGCGCCGAGTACCCGAGCGAACTCGTCGGTAAGCAGGCCGCCGTTGGTTCCCAGGTCGCCCGGGTACATCGCGACGGCGTAGAACGGAGCCTGGGCGATCGGGCCGAGCGAAGGGTTCGGCTTATGCGACGGGTCACCCTGGTACTTCTCGTGATCGCCTTCACCACGGTGGAAGTCCTCGTCGACTCCGGTCGCCGCGAACTGGTTGAACCGCCGCACCGTCTCGGCGAGGCCGCCGGGGTCGATGCCGCAGTCCCGGGCTAGCTCCTCAACCGTGTCAGCGCGCTTGATCGCCCCCTGGTCGATCCAGTCCTGCGGGGTCCGGCCGGCCGGGAACCAGCCGAAGGTGTAGCGGGCGCGGTTCCACGAGTCGATGATCAGCCACGACGGAATGGCCCCGCCGGCCGCGAGCTCGCGGGCGAACATCGACTGCCCGGCCTCCTGGTACGCCACCGCCTCGTTGAAGTAGCGGTTTCCGCTGGCGTCAACGATGATCGACCCGGGCTTGGACCGTTCCCCGAGGGACATCGAGGTGGTGCCGTCGGGCCGGCGCCAGCCCGGCATCCACCAGGCTTCGTCCATGAGGTCGGTGGCGGCGCCGTGTTCCATCGCGGCGCGGATGACCTCGCCGGTGTCACCCGGGTTGGCGTTGGTCCATTCTGGCCGCCCGGCGGGCTTGCCCCCGGCGACCTCCTCGCGCATCTGCTGGTTGTGCGCGAAGCCTCCGCTGGCGAGGAGCACCCCGCTGCGCGCGCGCACCCGCAGCACGCGTCCGTCCCGCCGGATCAGCGCCCCGGTCACCGCGCCGCCCTCGACCACGAGGTCCTCCAGGGCCGACTCGGGCCAGACCGGGACGCCACGGGCCACCAGCGTCGCGAGCAGGCTCCCGATCAGCGCGGCACCGTTGGTCAGGTACTTCTTCCGGCGCAGCCGGGCGGCGGTGGTGCGCAGCCCGACCCGGGCGGCGACCCGCATCCCCCGCATCGTGCGCAGGGTGGACACCTTGGCCGCCTCGCCGGTGAACATGAGCAGCGGAGCCGCTACCGCGGGCCGGAGCCTGGCCTGGAGCGGGCCGAGCTTGCCCGCGTCGAACAGCTTCGGCTCGAACGACCTCCCGCGGGCACTGCCACCGGTTACGCCGCGCACCCCGGAGTAGTAGTCGCTGTAGCCGGGGCAGCGCCTGAACCGCAGCCCCTCGGCCTCGAGGAACTCCACCATCTCGCTGCCCGCGTCGAGGTAGGCCTCGCGGCGCGCGGCCGAAGACGCGGGGCCGGCCTCGCCCACCACCGAGGCGAAGTACGCGAGCCCCGCCTCCCGCGAGTCAGCCACCCGCTCGCGCCGCATCAGCGGATTGTTCGGTATCCAGATCATCCCGCCGGACATGCCGGTCGAGCCGCCGATCTTGTCCGACTTCTCGCAGACGAGCGCTTCCCGGCCAAGCGCGCTGGCCCGCAGCGCGCCGACCAGGCCGCCGCCGCCGCTGCCGATAACGAGGAAGTCGGTGGAGACGTCCCAGGTCGTCATTGCTATCGCCACCCTCGGGTTGAGGCCGGGCGGTACCGGGCCGCGGCGCCGCCGCGGCCCGGTACCGCCAGCCGCCTAGCCGACCTTCTCGACCGGGACGAAGTTGCCCAGCGTCGCGTTCTGCAGGGCAACCACCTGCCCGTTCTTAACGATCGCGGGGGCCCACTGGTTGTTGAACAGCCGCGGCAGGGTGGGATCGGGAGCCGGCTTGGTGAAGTTCACCGCCGGGATCTGGCCACCGGCGTCGAAGTCGGTGATCTTCTTGAGTGAGGCCAGCAGCGTCGTCCGGTCGACCGTGGTCAGGCCCTGGGCGGCCGTCTGCAGCAGGTCCATGGTGATCCAGCCGCCCTGCGCCCAGCCATCCACGTTGGCTGACTGGCCGACCGCGGCCATCTCGGCCCGGTACTGGGTCGCGCCCGGCACCGAGGCGCTGGCCGGCGGCAGGTAGGCCTGCGACTCGATCAGCACGCCGTTAGCGGCCGAGCCGGCCGCCTGGATGGTCGACGCGACCATCGAGCCGGCGTTGGAGATGAACGGGGCGGAGATGCCGAGCTGCTGCCGGACCTTGAACGCCGCGATCGCCTGGTTAGGGGCCACCGCGAGCACGACCGCGTCGGCGCCCTGCGCCGCCGCGACCACCTCAGACGACACGTCGGTCGCGTTGCCTGGCACGTCGACCGTGCGGATCATGTCCGGGCAGCCGAAGCCCTCAAGCGCCTTGTTGTCGTAGGCGGGCACGCCCGCGGCCGCCGGGCCCTGGATCAGCAGCAGCGAGACCTTCTTGTAGCCCAGCTTGCACGCCATCACCGGCTCGCCCGGGCCGAGCTGCACCCCGCTTGGCACCACGTCGAAGCTGGTGGCGCCGTTCAGGTCACTGGGGTAGGAGGTCGACGGGATGCTCGGCAGGCCGCCCGCGGCGAAGATGGTGCCGGGGGTTCCCTCGGCTACGCCGCCGGCCACCGCCGCGATCACGCTCTTGTTGCTGACCGCCTGGTTGGCGCAGGTGTTGACCGCGTTGGGGTCGTAGTTGCTGATGCAGTAGATCACGCCGAGCTTGTCACCGGCCGTGCCAAGCCCGCCGGCGCAGTTGATGGCCTGGACCCGGGCTTGGATCGCGGCCCGGAGGCTGGGCTGGGTGACCTGCAGCGCCGGGGCCTCCTCGAGCAGCGCCATGATGTTGACCGTCGGGCCGGCTGGTGTCTTGCACCCGGCGGAACCGCCGGCGGCGGCGGTACTAGTGGCCCCGCCTGCGGCCGCCGTGGCGGCCGAGGTGGGGGACGAGGTGGAGCTGGCCGTCGAGCCACCCGAGCTGCTGCACGCGGCGAGCAGTGCCAGCACTGCCGCCGCGATCACGGCGAAGAACCACGAACGTCGGTTTCTTCCCATCGACTCTCCTGGAGTTGGTCTAGTGCGATCTAGCGCGGCAGCGGCTCAGGCGTCTCCTGGCGCTGCGCGATGAAGTTCTGAACCGCCGCAAACGTAAATCGCAGGCGAGAGCAGGGGGAGCGGCACTCCCGCTAGGTGGAACAGCGACCGGCGCAGGGCCGGCCGCAGTGCTAAAAAACGACTGCCGCAGTTGCCGCCAAGCGCAGGAGCAGGGAGTCTAAGGTGACGCTGTTTTTTCAGTTCGCGGTGCTTGGCCTGGGGGCCGGCGGCGCGTACGCGATCGCGGGCGTCGGGCTGACCCAGATTTACCGGGGCTCCGGCGTGCTGAACCTGGCCCACGGGGCGATGGCGTTCTTCTCCGCGGTGCTCTTCGTCTGGGCGTACCAGGTCTGGCACCTGCCGTTCGTCGCCGCCGCCCTGGTCGCGGTGGTGGTGGCGGCGCTCATCGGCGCGCTGGTCGAGCTGCTGGTGATGCGCAAGCTGCGCGACGCCGCCCCGCTGGTGCGGATCATCGCCACGCTGGGCGTGATGGCCGTGCTGCAGCAGGCCGTCCCGCTGATCTTCGGCGGGAACTTCCAGAACCAGAGCGTGAACTCGTTCTACCCCAGCGGTGCGATCAAACTGGGGTCCTCGGTCGGCCTG
>Ga0265338_10001596_pt1 | contig 36395 bp, 35 predicted proteins | sample 42126metaG_FD_193579 | JGI IMG/M metagenome (GOLD analysis project Ga0265338, IMG submission 193579) | Rhizosphere microbial communities from Carex aquatilis grown in University of Washington, Seatle, WA, United States - 4-21-26 metaG | ecosystem: Host-associated > Plants > Roots > Rhizosphere... | reverse complement strand
GTCCCTTGGTCAATTTCGACATGTGTGCTCCTATTTCAGTGAATATCCGTAGGTGACTGAGGAGCAAGCAGCATCAATCGTGCCCGGGGTCCGTCTAAAGGTGACGATGTGTCGCCCACCTCCCACGCGCGGCGTTGCGCCTCACACGCCGGCCGGCATATCGGTGCAGCCATATTGACCCAGTGCAAAAAAATTGCCGTGTATTTTGCACAAAGGTCCGATCACTAAAAGCAATCGGCCTGCGCTTCAGACTTCGACTATGTTGGTGCGGGAACACACAGACGACCTCCTGGTCGCCTGCGAGCATCCCCCTCAACGCTTGGGGCGCGATCGGAAAATCTTTGCCCGTGCGATGGATCCCGCTTTGACGACCAACCGTTTTCGGAGCCTGCATGGGCGACGCTCAGGCGCAACTCGAAATCATCACCGACTCGGAAGCCTTTCGCGCGTTGCAAAGCGACTGGGACGCCCTGTGGTCGCGAGCGAACGGCCGCCACCATCAGGCCTTTGCGGTATGCTGGCTTTGCTGGCTACACGTGGCCAAGCCAGCGGGCCGGCAGTTGCGGTGCATCGTGTGCCGCGAACAGGGCAAACTGGTCATGGTGTGGCCGCTGGTCACCTACCGGCAGCTCTTCTGGACCTTGCTTCGGCCTTTGACCCCGGACACCGCCGAACATACGAGCATCCTGATGGACGACGAGGTTCGTGCTCCCGACATGGTTGCCAGCGCGTGTCGCGCGGCGACGCGGCTCTCGGGCGCCGATGTCTTGCTCGTGCCGTACCTCAGCGAGGGTACGCATCTGCATGACGTTGTGAGGAAGCAAGCCGGTGCGGTCTTTCTCGAGCGAGATATCGCTCCTATGGCGAAACTGCGCGACGAGACGGATTGGGACACGTTCTGCGCCACGCTGGGCCGCTTATCCGGAAGGAAACCGGGGGCGCGCGAACGGCGTTTGGCCAAGGAAGGCCGGGTGACAGTACGCCTGTTGAGCGACGAGAGTGCTGACGAATATTCCACCTGGGTCGACTGGTTGCTCGCGTGCAAGCGCGAGTGGGCACAGCGAACCGGCAAGAAAGGCGCGTGGCTATACTCGCCGGCTTACCGCGATTTCCTCGTTAATTTGCTCGACCCGGCGCAAGGCGACCCGATGACCCGTCTATTCGTGGTCACGCTGGACGAGGCACCGGTCGCCGCGTTAATCGCCGGCATCGGCAAATCGTGCGTTGCCGAACTGATTTCCGGCTTTGACGCGGCCTACTCCGCCTTCTCCCCAGGCTCCATCGTGATCGAGCACTTCGTGAAATGGACCTTGCAGCAGCGTAAGGATCTCGACTTCGGGATCGGCTCGGAAAGCTTCAAGGCCTATTGGAGTCGCGACAACATCGTCGTCACGCACAGCTTTCGGATCGCGAACACGCGCTGGGGACTCGTCGCGATTCGCGCCAATGAAGCGGCGAGAGTCCTGAAGCAGCGGATAACCGATTTGCGTAGGAAGCTGCGGCAAACAAAACGCCTCAATGTATCCGAGGTGCTCTCGTCGGAAGACAAAGCCATGTAACACACGAGCGCGAACGCAGACTGACTGCAGCTTTCGCTATCAGGAGAAAGCATGACAGAGGATAGTGCGTGCGCCGGATCCAATCCTGCTCCGCTTAGATCGATCATCGAACCCGAGCTCGCGGCGTTGGCATCGCTTGGCTCACTGCACGCGGGCCAGCTCGGACGCGCCGGCGCGTTTGAGCTGGCCGGCGCCGATAGCGCGCACAGCCGCTTGGAGCGTCCCGCCCGCGTGCTCAAAACCATCGCAGCGACGTTGCCAGCGATCGAGCGAGTGCTGCAGGCGTCGCGGATTGCATTGGCGCCCCCGCCCCACGTCGAGCAGCACGCGCACTCGATTTTCCATGAGCCCTGGTGGTTGGACATCGCGACGCAGGGCCAATGGGACATCGCGCGCGTACAGCGCGCAAACGAAACGATCGGGGAAATGCCCTACCCGATCATGCGCAGGGGCGTGTGGCGCGTCTCGCAGATGCCGCCCCTCACGCGCACGCTCGGCCCCATGATTCAAGCTTCAGGAGCGACCCCGGCGCAAGCGTTCATGAACCGCCTGGATGTCATGACTGAAATTGTCGAGCAGATTCCGCGGTTCGATAGCTTCTATCAAATATTCGATCCACGTGTCGATGACGCGCTCGCATTCGGGCTCAAAGGCTATACGGTGTCGACCCGTTATACATTTCAGTTCGGGCTCGATCGCAGCGTCGCGGAGGTATGGAAAGGGCTGCGTGGCAAAACCCGTAACCTGATACGCGCGGCGCAGAAAATCGTTACGCTGGCCTTGATCGACAGCCCGGCCGAATTCAATCGCTTTTATGAAACGAACTTGGCCTCGCGGTCACGCACGAACGCATATGGATCGGCGATCATGCAGCAACTGGTGAGTGGATCCCTGGAAAGAGGCACCGGATATCTGCTCGGCGCTTACGGTGCCGATGGAAAATTGGTGGCCGCCATCGGCGTGGTGTGGGACCGGCATGCCGCCTATTACCTGCTGTCGTCGCGCCTGCCTACGGCACATAGCGGCTCGATCAGCCTGCTGATCTGGGCGGCGATTCAAGATGCCATCGAACGCAAGCTCACCTTCGATTTCGACGGCATCCCCAACGCCGCCGCGCTCAGGTTCATCAGCGGCTTTAACCCGACCTTGAAACCGAGGCTCGCGGTCGAACGCGCCAGCACGATCTGCGCAATCGCGCGTTCGCTAAAGCGCGGGATCACGCCGAAGACTTCGACCGGCTTCATGCCAACTATCTGAGCTTGCATTTCACACTCGTCGCATAATCAGGAAGCGTGGCCAGAATGTCCTGATTTTTTTCACTACAAAACTAGGGGAATGCGATGCAAGACAACAAGCGCTTTGAGCGAGGCCTGGAAAACCGCAAGCAAGTGCTGGGGGCTGACCATGTCGAAAAAGCGTGGGCGACCGCCGACGACTTCAATCGACCGATGCAGAGGTTTGTTACCGAATATTGTTGGGATGATATTTGGAGCGACACGACCCTGTCGTTCAAAACCCGTAGCCTTTTGAATATCGCCATGCTGACTGCGATGAGCCAGCACCATGAGTTGGGCGTGCACGTAAAAGGTGCACTGAAAAACGGCGTGTCGACGGACGAGATTCGCGCGGCACTGATGCAAGCAGCGGTATATTGCGGAGCGCCACTCGCGCTGGCCGCGTTTCGCGTTGCGTCCGAGGCGATCAAGGCGTACGAAGCGCAAGACAACACGCCGCCCTGAGCGCCGCCGACAAATCCGCCGCCGCGCCCGTGAGTTAGATCGAATGAAGCAGCGCGAACTTCTCGCCGCGATTCTACCGAAGTGGCTTAGCGCGCAGGCCTCGCACAAGGTCGGCGATCGCATCGCCGATCTCGGTCGCACTGTCTTCCTGGACGAAATGGACGCCCTGCACGCAACCGTCACCACCTCGCGCCGCTCGCCATTGAGCGGAATCTGGCGAGGCCAACTAAGGGCCGGTCGTCGACCCCTCCCGGAATTGGCCACGAGCACAACCGCGCCATCTATACCCCGAACTGTTGATTTAGATCATCCCCCGCCTGTCCGAGCCGCGAATAATCAAATCAACTTCAGCGGCGCAGCGACCTCGTAAAACCCCTTTGCAAACTTTCGCGCGCACCTTGGATAAATGTATTCGCATCGTCCGGGCCGCTGCGTCAATCCTTTCTCTGCTCGGATGTCGAGGACGCTCAAACCGGCGCCGGAGAGGATGCCGGAAAACATTGCGATCGTTTATTACCTCGGTAACACCGCGAAGGTCGTCGAACCCTTTCAGTTGATCCAGATCAATTCTGGCAAGGTCACGACGAGTATGGTTAGCGCATCTCATCACACGTCATCCGCGTCGAGCGCGCTCGCCGGGCGGCAAAGACTAGCACAGCCGCTCGTCACAATTTAGCGAGGTAATCTTTAGATGCCATCAACCCAGACCGAACGCGTTGCAGGCCCCTTCACTGACCTGCTCGTCATCGACTTGACACATGTGCTGAACGGTCCTTTCGGAACGACGATGCTGAGCGATCTCGGTGCTCGCGTCATCAAAATCGAGCCCCCGGGGCACGGCGACGATACGCGGACCTATGGCCCCTTCCGTCATGACCAGTCGCTCTATTTCAGCTTCGTCAATCGCGGTAAGGAAAGCATAGTCCTCGATCTGAAAGACGATGCCGATCGAGCAATCTTTCTCAACATGGTCGGCCATGCCGACGTGCTCACTGAGAACTTCCGGCCGGGCACGATGAAGCATCTGGGTTTCGCCTATGAGGAACTTGCAAAAATCAATCCGCGCTTGATCTACGCATCCTCTTCAGGCTTCGGTCAAACCGGGCCACTCGCCAGCTACCCAGCTTACGACACGATTGTCCAGGCCATGAGCGGCATCATGAGCATGACAGGATTTCCGGATGGTCCCCCGACCCGCGTTGGTACTTCCCTTTCGGATCTCTGCGCCGGAGTATTTATGTTCTCGGGCATAGCCAGCGCGCTCTACGCGCGCGAGAAAAGCGGGAAAGGTGCTCATGTCGATGTTGCGATGTTCGACGCGACGCTCGCCTTCCTGGAGCACGGTTTTATGGAATACGTAGCTACGGGAAAGCCACTCCAAAGAATCGGTAACCGTCATCCATTCATGACGCCTTTCGACGTATTCCATTCGGCTGACAAGGATTTTGTCATCTGCTGTGGAAACGATCACCTTTTCGTCGAACTCTGCAAGGTTATCGATCGCCCCGATCTCGCTACCGATAAGCGTTTCCTATCGAATCTGCTGCGCACGGAGCATAACGAGATTCTCAAGTTAGAACTTGAGGCAACGCTCGTTAAACAGCCCGCAGCACATTGGCTCGCAGTGATCCACGAAGCAGGCGTTCCGGTGGCACCACTGCTAAATGTCGCCGAGGCCGCCGAACATCCGCAAACGAAGGCACGCAACATGTTGATCGAAGCCGGTGGTATCCGGATGCCCGGCAACCCCGTGAAAATCTCCGGGTATGACGATCCGCCGACGCGTGTCGGGGCACCGACACTCAATCAACACGGCGACTCACTGCGGCACGAATTTTCTACGCGTTTGTAAGTTATGCACGGTTCCGCACTCGACTTGATGGGTCATGCATGGTGCATGGAGCCATCTTCAACAATTTTTGAATCTGGAGAGTACTCGTGAGCACAATAGAAATTCCTCCGCGTGCCAGCGTTTCACAGCCCGGCAACCAGAGATGGCGGCACCTGATTTTAAGCGTGGTCTGCATGATCATGATCGCGAATCTGCAGTATGGATGGTCGGTATTCGTCCTACCCCTGCAAAAGGCTCGCGGTTGGTCGGTGTCCGATATTCAGATCGCCTTTACGATTTTCGTGGCCTTGGAGACTTGGGCGACTCCGATAAATGGCTGGATTGCCGACAAACTGGGTCCGGACATCGGGCCTCGAACCGTAATGGGGGTGGGCGGAGTCCTGGTCGGTCTAGGCTGGATCATCAACTCATATGCGGCTTCTCTGCCGGCGCTATATATTGGCGGAGCGCTGTCCGGCCTCGGCTCAGGCGCAGTCTACTGTACCGCGGTCGGAACCGCCGTGAAATGGTTCAAGGATCATCGCGGTTTGGCGGTCGGACTAGTGGCTGGCGGCTTTGGAGCCGGGGCAGCGCTCACCATTATTCCGATACAAATGGTGATTGCGAAAAGCGGCTATGCATCCGCCTTCTTGTGGTTTGGATTGATCCAGGGCGGGGTTGTGCTCATCATCTCCCAATTCATTCGGAATCCGCATCAGGGCGAAGCACCGGAAAGCGCCAGCATCAAAGTGCAACAGACAAGCCGCAGTTATACAGCGCGTGAAGTACTGGGCAGCCGCGTCTTCTGGGTTCTCTACTTGCTGGACCTCTTGATGTGTGCCGGCGGCCTAGTTGTTACTGCGTATCTGGCGCCAATCGCAACGTCATATCACATCTCCGATATCCAGCTATTTTGGGGCGCCAGTACGCTCTCCATAGCGCTCGTCTTCGCTAACGTGATGAATGGTGTTGCGCGGCCATTTTTCGGTTGGGTATCCGATCAGATCGGTCTCTGGCAGACCATGGCGATCGCCTTCGTGCTTGGAGCGGCAAGTTACTTTCTTCTCTTTGCACTCGGAAACCAACCGTGGGGCTTCGTATTCTTTACCGGCATGATCTTCTTTTGCTGGGGCGAGATATTCAGTCTGTTTCCTGCCATGTGCACCGATTTGTTCGGTGCAAAATTCGCCACCACCAATACATCCATGCTCTATACCGCGAAGGGTGCTGCCGCATTCCTCGTGCCGATTGGTGGAATGTTCGCTATAGCGACCGGAAACTGGAACGATGTGCTCTTTCTTGCAACGGGGATCAACGTCATCGCTGTCATTCTCGTATGTACGGTGCTGCGGCCGGCGGCAAACCAACACCACACAATGGACAAAACCGCGCTGCCGAGTTCGCGATTACCCGTTAATTCACTCACTATCTCGGCGAACGAAAATAAGGAGTCACTGTCATGAGCTTACCGCTTGAAGGAATCAAGGTTATCGACTTTACGGGCGTGCAGGCTGGTCCCGCTTGTACACAATTACTGGCTTGGTTTGGCGCCGACGTGCTGAAGGTCGAGCGTCCCGGAGTGGGTGACGTCACGCGTCGTCAGTTACGCGACATCCCCGACGTCGATGCGCTGTATTTTACGATGCTCAACAGTAATAAGAGGTCTCTGGAACTGGACACGAAGACGCCCGAAGGCAAGGAGATCATGGAGAAGTTGATCCGGGAGGCAGACGTCCTGGTCGAAAACTTTGCCCCGGGCGCTCTGGACCGGATGGGCTTCACCTGGGCCCGCATCCATGAGATCAACCCGAAACTCATCTTTGGGTCCGTCAAGGGCTTTAGCGAAGGTCATCCCTATTCAGACATCAAAGTTTACGAGAACGTGGCCCAATGTGCCGGCGGCGCCGCCTCGACGACAGGATTTTGGGACGGTCCGCCCACCATTAGTGCAGCCGCATTGGGCGATAGCAATACCGGCATGCATCTGGCAATCGGTATTCTGACTGCTTTGATTGGTCGCCAGAAAACGGGGAAAGGCCAGAAGGTAGCGGTTTCGATGCAAGACGCCGTATTAAACCTGTGTCGCGTCAAATTGCGCGATCAGCAGCGGCTGGACCGCCTCGGCTATCTGGAAGAATATCCGCAGTATCCGATTCGCGCCGATGGCTTATACGGAACATTCAGCGATGTCGTGCCGCGCGGCGGCAATGCGGGGGGCGGGGGGCAGCCAGGCTGGGTGCTTAAATGCAAGGGCTGGGAGACAGATCCGAACTCATATATCTATTTCACCGTCCAGGAACAGAATTGGGGACCGACATGCGAGGCGATAGGCAAACCCGAGTGGAGCAAGGATCCCGCTTACGCTACCGCAAAGGCACGCCAGCCTCATATCTTCCAGATCTTCGCAGAGATCGAAAAATGGTTGGCCGACAAGACCAAGTTAGAGGCAGTAGACATCCTGCGCAAGTTTGATGTCCCTTGCGCGCCGGTGCTGAGCATGAAGGACATCGAACATGATCCGGCGTTGCGCGCGACCGGCACTATCGTGGAGGTCCAGCAGAAAAAACGCGGCACCTACCTCACGGTCGGAAGCCCGATCAAATTTTCTGACTTTACTCCCGCAATTACGGGTTCGCCCTTGCTCGGCGAGCACACGGACGAAGTGTTAGTCGAACTGGGATACAGCGCGGAGCAGATCGCCAAGCTGCACGAGACCAAGGTCGTTTAAACAGGCATGGTTGCCCGGGCGGCGGTGGGTCCATCTGCGGACATCGATTCGCGCATGGACTGCGATCGACTCTTCGAGTTTGTCGCGCCCCCTCCCTAGACGAGTTGGGCCAGGATATTGATAGAAGTTGAACGAATGAGGTAGATATGGACTCGCCTGCTATGACCGATGGATTCCACCTTGTCGTGGACGCCCTAAAGCTCAATGGAATCGATACTATTTATGGAGTCGCTGGCATTCCGATCACCGATTTGGCAAGATTGGCGCAAGCGGAAGGGTTGCGATATGTTGGGTTCCGTCACGAACAGAGTGCCGGCAACGCGGCAGCAATCACCGGATATTTGACCCAAAAACCGGGTGTCTGCCTCACGGTCTCCGCCCCCGGGTTTCTAAACGGGATGGTGGCTCTCGCCAATGCCACCACCAACTGCTTCCCAATGATCCTGATTAGCGGATCGAGCGATCGAGCGATTGTCGATCTCGATCAGGGTGACTACGAAGAGCTCGACCAGATGAATACTGCGAAGCCCTTCGCCAAGGCATCGTTTCGCGTCAATCATCCCCAAGATATCGGCATCGGAATTGCACGCGCAATCCATGCCGCCGTATCTGGACGTCCCGGCGGCGTTTACCTCGATCTTCCCGCGGCAGTACTTAGCGCGGTGCTCGATGCAGCGGCTGGGAAAAAATCGCTGGTGAAGGTGGTCGACCCGGCACCAAGTCAGATCCCCGCGCCGGAATCCATCGCGCGCGCGCTCGACTTGCTCGCAGCCGCCAAACGACCACTGATCATCCTCGGCAAAGGTGCTGCCTATGCGCAGGCGGACGGCGACATCCGGTCTTTCATTGAAACGACCGGCATCCCGTTCCTGCCGATGTCCATGGCAAAAGGGCTGCTGCCCGACAATCATGCACAATCGGCCGCGGCCGCTCGCTCCTATGCCATCGGTGAAGCCGATGTCGTCATGCTGATAGGGGCGCGCTTGAACTGGCTGCTCTCGCATGGCAAAGGTTCACTGTGGTCGGAAACCACGCAGTTCGTGCAGTTGGATATCTCGCCGACCGAAATCGACAGTAACCGTCCCATCGCGGCACCGGTCGTTGGCGACATCAAATCTGCGATTTCGGCCCTGCGTGCGGCACTCAAACCTGGCCAGATCCAGCCGAGCGCTGCGTGGCTCGATGCGATCGGTCAACGCAAGCAGAAGAATGTCGAGCGCATGGCGGCACGCCTGGATGCCGACCCCAACCCCATGAACTTTTCCAGCGCACTGCGCGCCGTGCGCGATGCCCTCGCCGACAGGCCCGATGTCTATATCGTCAATGAAGGGGCTAACACGCTCGATTTCGCCCGCAATATCATCGACATGTATGAACCCCGCAAGCGCCTTGATAGCGGAACGTGGGGTGTCATGGGCATAGGCATGGGGTATGCCATTGGCGCGGCCATCGTGAGCGGCAAGCCTGTCGTCGCAATTGAAGGCGACAGCGCGTTCGGTTTCAGCGGAATGGAAATCGAGACTATCTGCCGCTACCAGTTGCCTGTCGTCATCGTGGTCTTCAACAACGGCGGCATCTACCAGGGCGACAAGATTGGCAGCGCGCCCTCACCGACTGGCTTTGTGCCCAATGCACGCTACGACAAGCTCATTGAGGCATTTGGCGGCACCGGGCATCACGTGACCGATACACGCGGCCTTACGAAGACTCTGACCGACGCCCTCGCGGCCAGACGGCCAACGCTGATCAACTGCGTCATAGATCCGACGGCAGGCACTGAGAGCGGTCATATTCAGAATCTCAATCCGAAAAGTGCGCTTGCGAAGTGAGAAGAGAAATCCCTTACCCGCAAGATCATCGGAAACGGTGAACGTCAACGTCAACACCTGCGCCTGCTGTCCCAGGCGCCAGGTGTTTGGCGGCATCACGTTGCGCGCCTCGAACTCGATTGACTTGCACTGCCGCATCAGCCACGGGCGACGTCTGCGCGAACGTTTGCAGCGACGTCTGCATTAGCCAACCCTCCCAGAACTTCGTCATCGTCTGTGCTCGGCCCAAGGTTATATCGACGCAAAAACTTACGTCGATATGAAAATCACAAGGGTACGGTCATCGATTCAGAACTTCATGCCCACGCCTAACCCGATGATCAACGGATTGATCTTCAAGGTGCCGAGCGATGTCCCCCCCAGCGAGGCGCTCGTCTTGATGTACAGCTTCTTGACATCGAAATTGACGAAGACATTTTTCGCTACCTGCACGTCTATACCGGCTTGCAGCGCAGGTCCAAAGCTATGGTTATCGATGGCCACCTGCTGACCGCCGGCCTGCAGGCCGCTGTTATAGAACAACGTGTAGTTCATGCCGACGCCGGCATACGGACGGATCTTTCCTTCGGGATTGAAGTGCCACTGCACAGTCAAGGTCGGCGGCAAGAGGTTGACGCGCCCTAGCGTGCCGATATTCGACGTGACGGTGTGACGCGTCGTGGCCAGAATCAATTCCAGGCCGATGTGCTTGGTCGCCATGTACGTGAAGTCGGCCTCGGGGGTCAGCGAGTTATTGACGCCCACACCAAGGCTCGAGAGCGCACCGGACGTCGAGCTATCGGGTTCAACGCTGAGCATGCGCACCCGCGCTAGTACGTCGCCTTGATCGGCATGCACGGGAGAACTGCATGCTAATGCCAGCAAGGCGAGGCCCATCGCAGCACGCATCACATTCTTTTTCATGACGGAAATTCCTTTTTTGTGGTTGGGATCTTCGGAGTCCGCAACCGCGAGTCCCAGCATCGCGTGCGTACATCGGAATGATCGACCTGGAAGGAATTTTAGGGCTTGACTCAAATCAAGAATCGACGAGCGTGTCGGCGCGCTACAACAGTAAGCATAACTTAATACGAATTGCATCTCGGTGCGGTACTTCGCACGTCGTCATGCTGATAAAATAGAAGTAAGATTGACGTAACGCGACAGAGTTCAGGGGTGGGGAAGTCCATCGATATCGAGAATGCGAATCAAGCGGCCTTGCACGTCGATCAGATTTTCCTTCTGGAATCGCGAGAGCATCCGGCTGACCGTTTCCAGTTTCAGCCCCAGATAGCTGCCGATTTCTTCACGCGTCATGCGCAGATGGAATTCCGTGGATGAATAGCCGCGCGCCTGCAAGCGCTGGGACACATTGAGCAGAAAACTCGATACCCGCTGCTCCGCGGACATGCTGCCCAGCAGCGTGAGTTGCCCTGACTCGCGAGCAATCTCCGCGCACATCCACCGATGCACATGACGCTGCATCGGTTTGACCTGGTAACAAAGCGCTTCGAGTTGCGCAAAGGGGATTACGCACAGCGTACTGTCCTCCAGCGCAACTGCATCGCAAACATGAGAATCGGAGCCTATGCCATCCATGCCGAGCGGTTCACCCACCAGTTGAAAACCGGTGATTTGTTCCTGGCCCTCGCGCAGTACCGCCACCGTCTTGAACGAACCGCTCTTGATCGTGTAGATATTCTGGAACGGTTCGCCGGTACGATAAACCGCCTCGCCTCGGCCTACCTTGCGCGAGGAGCAAATCAGCGCTTCGATGCGCTGGAAATCGCTCTCGCTCAACCCGGCGGGCATGCAAATATTGCGCGTCGCGCACTTCGAGCAATTCACGGCGCCGGCAAGCGAACGCAGCGACGGCAACGCACAGCTGGAAGATTGAGCTTCTAGTTCGTCAAGCGGCATCATGGCGTCCTCATAGAGTCTTGTTTTTATCACTGCAGCACTGTGTAGCCATTGCCGTCTTCGAATCGGAACTCGATGATCGCAACCGCTGCGCCGGCGTGCGCAAGGCCCCCGAGCGCGCCTTGTGGCGTCGCGCTGCCGGCCCATCCCGACATGGACTTGCGTGGTTCATAGCTGGGTCGTGTAGGGTTTGCTGGAGCGATGCCGGCGCAAGTAGGCATCGAACACCGTGCAGATATTGTCCACTTGCAGCAGACCATCGCCGACGATCTCGATCGCGTCCGCCGTCCGAGTGATCAACCCGGCATGCTCCAGCGCGTCCAGCATGGGTTTCTCAGCACTGAAATGCCGGTTGAAATCCACGCAATGAGCGAGGCTGAGCGCTTCCACATCGACGAAAAAATTGCTGCTCAGCGAATGAATGACCGCACGGTGCAGCAGGTCGTCGGCGTCCAGGCAGATGCCCCGCATCACCGGGAGTCGTCGCTGACGCAGGGCTGATATGTAATCGTCGCCGGACAAGTGGTTCTGATAGTACACGGGCCCTACCGCGCCGATCGCTCCTGGCCCGAGTGCGACTGTCGTCAGGCCCGGCGCCGTCGAAGGGCCATAGGGACGCGTGACGAGTCGGCCGTGCCGCTGCGCAGCGCCAAACGCATCGCCGCGCAATGCGTAATAATCCTTGGCCACGCGTGCATAGCCGGCCTGCGCGAGACGCTCAGCGACAAGCTTCAGCATGGGCTGCTCAATATCCGCAATGGCGACGCCTCCGGACCGGTCAAGCGCGCTGTATCGCCGCGGCGTCATGTCCTGGACAAGAATACGCTGCGCCCCGCATGCCAATATTTGATCGATCTGGTAAGCGAGATCGTCGAGCGTTTGGTCCGGTGCGCCATAACACACGCCGAAGCCGATCGATACGCGGGGATCGGCGGAAACGGATTTTGCCCCCTCCAACATCCACCTATGCCGGTCGGCGGCGGTATAGTTCGCACGCGAGCGACGCTCGCGCCTGTCATCCGGATCTGCGCGCGCACTACCGATGTCGATGTGGGAAAAACCCAATTCGGCCAGAAAAGGCAGCATGTCGCACGCGATCGGATCGACCAGCGCCACCAGTTTGGAATTGAGGCCCATGTAGAAGCTCGATGCCAAAATATCGAGCAACATCGCAAGCCACTCGTCCGGCATGGGGGCACTGCCCAGTGTCCAGTGAATTTCTGCGACAGCGCGATCGCGCGTGAGCCGCTGTGCATAAAGGCCTGTTTCCTGGCCTAACGCCTCCAGCCATGCCCGGGGAGTGATGGTGGCGCAAGCGAGCTGCGGAATGCGCACATCCAGCGATGGAGGATGAACCGGATCGAGTGCTTCGGACGCGATAAGCCAGTCCGAAACTTCGGTCGACCCGATCGCCTCAACGAACCAGTCACTGGTCGGATAGGTCGCGTAGCGCATCACGCTATGTCCGGCTCAAGCGGTAACGAGCGCAACGGGAAATGCGGCGAGCATCGATTGCCACCAGTATTCTTGAGACATGACGACCTCGATAAAAATGACCTTCTGGAGATTATCGCGAAAGACGCGCGATCGACTTGACCTAGATCAAGCGAGTCATTCGGTCGCGGGAACAGCGGCGCGATATTCACTGGCAGAAACGCCGCTGAGGCGTCGCGCGAGGGACTGCGATGGCGGCGACATCGCGTATAAGATCCACCTCGACACGTCGCTGGCCCAGCCGGCGCGACCCTGCTTGTCTTTGATCCAGATCATCCCGGGCAGGCTCCTAAGCCGCCACACTTCCTCCCTGAGCGCATCACGTGGTATGCCGCTGCGCGTCGCTGGCGCACAGCGGCATACGGTGTTGTGCCACGATGCCACGATGTCCCATGTAAGTACCTCGCTTTCCGACTGCAGCCCAGCACATGAAACCGACTCGCCTCGACCCGGCTCTCGCCCCGCGTACCGTACACGATGCACCGGCGTCTCGCCCCGCCGAAAAAAAAGCGACCGAATCCTGGTTGCAAGGGCTACGCGCCAGTGTGCGCCCGACGCTTGCGCTCGCCGTGGGCTACGGGCTCGTCGGCGGCGTACTGGTGATCGTTCAAGCCGCCCTGCTCGCCTGGGTCGTCAACGCGGCGATGCTAAACCGCGCCGGATTGGCGCAAGTATGGCCGGCACTGGCCGTGCTGCTGGCGGTTTTCGCGCTGCGCTTCGGCGCGGTCCGGGCCACCGAGAACGCGGCCTTCGCGGCAGGCGCGAGCGTGCGTACCGACCTGCATGCGCGGCTGCTGCGGCATATCCACGCACTCGGGCCCAGCTGGGTGCAGTGGCAACCGCGTGGAGCACTTGCCAACGACCTGGTGACCGGCATCGACGCGCTCGAGGGCTACTACACCCGCTGGTTGCCCAACCGTGCGCTCACCACGCTGTTGCCGATCGCGATCCTGGCGGTGGTGCTGCCCAGCGATTGGCTCTCGGGCTTGATCCTGCTGGTGACGGCGCCGTTGATTCCCTTGTTCATGATCCTGCTCGGCAAGGGCGCCGAAGACCTGAACCAGCAGCAATGGCGGCATTTGACACGGTTGAGCGCGCGCTTTCTCGACACACTGCAAGGGCTTACCACGCTCAAACTTTTCAACGCCAGCAGGCGCGAAGCGCAGGTCGTGGCAAGCATCTCCGAGGCGTACCGCGAAAGCACCATGAAAGTCTTGCGGGTCGCGTTCCTGTCGGCAGTCGTGCTGGAATTTCTCGCCACTGTCAGCATCGCAATGGTCGCGGTGCTGGTGGGCTTTCACCTGCTGTACGGCAAGATCTCTTTCCAGCATGGCTTTTTTGTTCTGCTGATCGTTCCGGAGTTTTATCTGCCGTTGCGCACCTTGGGTGCTCATTACCATGCTCGGATGGAGGCGATCGGTGCGGCCGAGAGAATCATGGCCGTTCTGGCATTACCGCTGACGTCGACCGAAGTAAGGGCTACCGTCGCGATGTCGTCCGATGCAACGGCTACCATCGCGTCGTCGGCCGATGTGCTGTCGCCGGCTGGCATGGCGACGACCGCACCGCTGGTACTGCGCGCCGGCAACCCGCCGACACTGAGTTTCGAATCCGTCTGCAGTGCCTACACGCCGGGATACCCGATCCTGCGCGACGTCTCGTTCACCGCACAGCGCGGCGGCATTACCGCGCTTGTGGGTCCGAGCGGTGCAGGCAAAAGCACGGTGTTGCGCCTGCTGCTAGGTTTTGCCCCGCAGGATACGGGCGCGATCCTTGTCGATGGCCGCTCGCTCGCCACCTATGCCTCGCAAGACTGGCTTGCGCAGGTTGCCTGGGTACCGCAGCGCGGCCACGTCTTTGCAGGCACCGTAATCGATAACCTCCGCATGGCGAAACCCGACGCGACCCACGCGGAAATACGCTGTGCTGCGGAACAAGCGGGCGCGCACGAATTCATCTCGGCACTGCCGCAAGGCTATGACACACCGTTGGGGGAGCACGGCGCAGGCCTGTCGGGCGGCGAAATCCAGCGCCTCACCTTGGCGCGTGCGTTCCTGAAGAATGCGCCTGTGATGCTGCTGGACGAACCCACCGCCCATCTCGATGCGCATAGCCGGACCATCGTGCATCAGACGCTGCGGCATCTCGCTCAACGCCACACCGTGCTGCTGATCGCGCACCGGCTGGAAACGGCCCAACTCGCCCAACACATCGTCGTGCTCGAAGCGGGACGCGTAGTGCAAAGTGGAACCCACCATCAACTGCTCGCGGCCCCGGGACTGTACGCCCGAATGGCGGCTGGAGCCGATATCGAGCGCGCCGATGAGACCGAATCCCTTGTTTGACTCGAATGCCCGCGGCGGCGATGCGGCCCAAGGCCGCCGCGATCTGTTGCGCATGCTCAAGCTGTTCGCCCCTTACTGGCAGTGGATGGTCGCGGGCGCGCTGCTCTCGCTGGTGACAGTCCTCGCCAACGTGGCACTGATGGCAGTCTCCGGCTGGTTCATCGCCTCGATGGCACTGGCCGGCTTGGCGGGCGCCGCGATCAATTATTTCACGCCCGCCGCACTGATCCGCGGGCTCGCAATCGCGCGCACGATCGGCCGGTATCTCGAACGCATCGTCACGCACGATGCCACGCTGCGTCTGCTCGCCCGGTTGCGGGTCTGGTTCTACATGCGTATCGAACCGCTTGCGCCGGCGTGCCTGCAGGGTCTGCATAGCGCCGATATGTTGAGCCGGATCCAGGCCGATATCGACACGCTCAACCATGTCTACCTGAGAGTGTTCGCACCGATCGCGGTTGCCGTGTTGGCGTGCGGTTCAATTGTCGCGGTGATGGCCGCGTATAGCACGCAGGTTGCGCTACTCGCACTGGTCGGTCTGCTGCTGGCTGGTGCGGTATTGCCATGGTGGCTCTATCGACAGGGCCGCGAGCCGGGTCGGCGGATCGTGGCGCTGCGCGCCGCAGTGCGGGAAACGGTGGTCGACGGCATGGAGGGGTTGGGGGAATTACGCGTATATGGCGCGCTCGAAGGCCATCAATGCCGCGCCGATACACTGCGTAGCGAGCTTTGTGCCGCGCAGCGCAGCATGAGCCGCCTGCATGGTTTGTCGCAAGCCGCCCTGCTGCTGTGCGCCACGCTCGCGCTGTGGGGTACCTTGTGCATCTCGATCGGGTTGCTGCGGGCAGGTACGCTGGCAACGGCGGACTTGGCCATGCTCGCGCTCTTCGTGCTGGCCAGCTTCGAAGCAGTCTGGCCGCTGCCGACGGCGATGCAAATGCTCGGCGAAAGCCTCGCGGCCGCGCGCCGTATTTTCTCCCTGGCCGATGCGAGCCCCGCGGTAAGCGAACCCTTACACGCGGTGTCGTTTCCGGCGCGTGCGAACCTGTCGATGCGCGATGTGACGCTGCGCTACCGCGACGACGGTCCCCCAGCGCTGGACCGCGTTTCGCTGGACTTGCCGGCCGGTCAATGCCTGGCAGTCGTAGGCGCAAGCGGCGCGGGCAAAAGCAGTCTGGTGAACGTCTTGCTGCGCTTTTGGGAATATGAACAAGGCCGCATCGAACTCGGCGGGGTCGAGTTGCGCAACTGCGCCGCCGAAGATATCCGCCGGCACATTGCAGTCGTCTCGCAGGATGCTTATTTGTTCAACGCAACGATACGCCAAAACCTGCTGATCGCTCGCCCCGACGCCACCGATGCGCAGATGGAGGCGGCCTGTCGGGAAGCCCAACTGCACGACTTCATCGCCGCGTTGCCGGCCGGTTACGATACCGAACTCGGAGAAGCGGGCGCCCGCTTGTCGGGAGGCCAGGCGCGGCGGCTGGCCATTGCGCGAGCGCTGTTGCTCGACGCGCCCATCTTGATCCTGGACGAGCCGACCGAAGGTCTCGATACGCTCACCGAGAGCGAGCTGCTGCAGGCCATCATGCGTTTGATGCGTGGCCGTAGCGTCTTGCTGATCACTCACCGTCTTGCGGTACTGGGCGACCTGGCCGACCGGATCGTAGTGCTCGAACATGGCCGTGTCGTGCAGCACGGCGCCGCACATACTGTGCGCGGGGCCGCGTGTGGGCCATACTATGAGTTGGAGCACACGTTCTGATTGCGCTTATCTTCCCTTGAAGCGTCTCTCGAAGGAGGCCTGATGCTAGCGATGCTATTCGACGGAAAGTCCCCCACGCTGCGCGCTGCCGATGTTCCGAAGCCGACGCCGCGCGCCGGTCAGGTATTGATTCGCGTGCTGGCCTGCGGTGTATGCCGCACTGACCTTCACGTTGTCGATGGAGAACTTCGAAACCCGCTGCGTCCGGTGATTCCGGGCCATGAAATCGTCGGCACGATAGAAGCGTTCGGACCGGAGGTCAGCGGCTGCACATACGGCTACACCCTTGGCGAACGTGTCGGCGTGCCGTGGCTCGGACACACATGCGGGCATTGCCGCTTCTGTACCGGCGGCCGGGAAAACCTGTGCGACACGCCCGGTTTTACCGGCTATACGATTAACGGCGGCTATGCCGAATACACGGTGGCCGAGGCACGCTACTGCGTCTCGTTACCGCCTTCGTACAGCGACGAAGCGGCCGCGCCGCTGCTATGCGCGGGCTTGATCGGCTACCGCAGCCTGCGCATGGCGCAGGACGCGCAGCGCGTCGGGATGTATGGTTTTGGTGCCGCGGCGCATCTGGTTGCGCAAGTTGCCTTGGCCCAGGGCCGTGAAGTATTCGCCTTCACACGCCCCGGCGACGACACGGCGCAACAGTTTGCGCGCAGCCTCGGCGTCCATTGGGCCGGCGGCAGCGACCAGGCCGCTCCCGTACCGCTCGATGCGGCGCTGCTGTTTGCACCGGTCGGTGCGCTGGTGCCCACGGCGCTGGCCGCGCTCGACAAAGGCGGCATCGCGATCTGCGGCGGCATCCATATGTCGGACATTCCCTCGTTTTCCTACGACTTGCTATGGCAGGAGCGTCGCATCTGTTCGGTGGCTAACCTGACGCGTGCCGACGCGACGGAATTCATGGCGCTCGCCGCGAAGACGCCGCTGCAAACGCGCACCACCCCCTACCCGCTCGAGCGCGCCAACGATGCGCTCGACGACTTGCGCAGCGGCCGCCTGAGCGGGGCGGCGGTGCTCATCCCAGGCATGGCTGCCTGAGCCACGACGTCACCGCTTCAACCCCACCGCTTCGACTCCAACGTCAGCAGCGAGGTTGCCCACGGGCTTGCACGCGGCGCTCAATCAATCGTGCAGCGCCGCACCACCGTGGCTGTCTTCCTGTGCATCGAACAGGACCCCGGCAACCACCGACACGAGCACGATCATTCCGGTGCCGACAAGCCAGGCGAAATACCACGAACCGTAGTCGCCGATGATGACGCCGATGACGATCGCGACTACGGCAATGAACATAAAGATCAGGAAGTGGAACAGGGTTTTCATTTGGATCTCGGCTATGTCGGTTAATAGGCGTGCGTGTCGGCTTCCACGTGCTGCGTACTCACCTTGCCGCGCATGACGTAGAAGCTCCAGCTCGTATAGGCGACGATTATCGGTACGAACACGGCTGCGAAACCGGTCATCCAGATCAACGTGCGCAGGCTGGAAACCGAATTCCAGATCGTCAGGCTTTGCGACGGATCGGTGCTTGAAGGCATCAGGAACGGAAACAAGCTCACGCCGGCAGTGCCGATGACGCCGATCCATGCCAACGCACCGGACCACCATGCCACCGTCGTACGGCCCGCACGAATCGCAAACAACCCCAGCAACATCCCGACATATCCCACCGCCGGCACGAGCCACAATACCGGCACGGCGCGGTAGTTATCCCACCAGGCGCCAGCGCCGACACTCGCCACCTGATGCAGCGGGGTTTGTGCCGCACCGGCCGCCGGGCCACTGACCAGCCGGTAACCGTCCATGCCGCTGATCCACGCGCCGCCGATCGTGAACAGCACCAGCGCGACCATCACTGCCCATTTTGCCGCCTGGGTGGCGCGCTGATGCAGCACGTCATCGGTACGGGCCGCCAGCGTCACGCCCCCCATGTAGATCGATAACGCCAACGACAACAGCCCGCACAGCACGGCGAAAGGATTCAGCAGGCTCAGGAAGCTGCCGGTGTAATACGACGTCAGGTTCCAACTGAAATGAAACGGCACGCCGCGCAGCATGTTGCCGATGCCGGCACCGTAGATCACCATCGGTACCAGACCGCTAACGACAAGCGCCCAGTCCCACAGGTTGCGCCAACGCGCGGAAGGCAGTTTGCTGCGGTATTCGAAACCGAGCGGCCGCACGATCATCGTCCAGAGCAAAACCAGCATGACGATGTACAACCCCGAAAAGGCCGTGGCGTAGATCAGCGGGAAAGCCGCGAAGATGGCCCCGCCGCCCAGCACGAACCACACCTGGTTACCCTCCCAGTGCGGCCCGATGCTATTGAGCAACACGCGCCGTTCCACGTCGGTACGGCCCACGACACGCAGCAGCGTGCCCACGCCCATGTCCATGCCGACCATCACGGCAAGCCCGATCAGCAGCACACCCAGGAGCAGCCACCAAATAATCTTGAAAGCCAGATAAAGTTCCATGTGTTACTCCCTGCCCGATACGGGTGCTGATACGGATAAGACGCCGACCAGCCCCCCGGCAGGCGCGCCGGGCTGAGGCAATGTCGGTCCCTCGATAGGGTGTTGCGATCCCGTTACGTGTGGCTCCGGTCCTTTCCTGATGAACTTGATCATCAAGAACATTTCGATGACGATAAAAATCGTGTACAGCAACACGAATCCAACCAGCGAAAACACCATATAAGCCACGCTATGGCTGGACGCCGACATCCAGGTGGGCAGGATGCCAAACACCGTCCACGGTTGCCGTCCCACTTCGGCCGTGATCCAGCCCATTTCACAAGCGATGAACGGAACCGGAATCATCCACGGCGCGAGCTTGAGGAACCAGCGCTGCCGATGCACGTCGCCGCGCAGCGAGAAGATCACGGCCACCACGAAATAGGCGAGCATCAACAAGCCGCACGCGACCATCAGGCGGAAGCTCCAGAACATCGCGAATACGTTGGGGATGACGTCCTTCGACGCGCGAACAATGTCGGCCTCGGTTGCGTTCGAGACATCCTGTTGCGCCGCATAACGCTGCACCAGGAAGCCAAAGCCGAGATCGTCCTTGTGTTGCTCGAACTGCGCGAGTGCTGCCGCATCGTCCGGATGCGCGCTAAGCACCCTGAGCGCTTGAACCGCCGGAATGCCCGAGCGTATGCGCTTGACGGCATCGGCTTCGATCGTGTCGACACCCGGCAGGATCGTATCGAGACTGTGCGTCACGAGCGGGGTGAGCACATAGGGAATCTGCAAGTTCCAGGCGTTACGCTGTTCGCTCTGTACCGGCCATGCGGCAAGGTTGAACGGCGCGGGTGCCGGCTCGGTCTTCCACATGCCCTCCATTGCGGCAAGCTTGGACGGCTGCGCGTGACCGCCGACAAAACCGAGCGCATCGCCCAAGGTAATCACGCCGGCCGTGGCCAGCACGCCGAACAAGGCGGCCATGCGAAACGAGCGCCGCGCCAGTTCCATGTGACGGCCACGCAGCATATAGAACGCGCTGATTCCCGCGACGAAGATTGCGGCGGTGACGTAGCCCGCGATGCTGGTGTGGACGAACTTGGTTTGCGCGTCCGGGCTGAAGATCAAGTCGCCGAAGCTGCTCAACTCCATGCGCATCGTCACAGGGTTGAACGTGGCGCCCTGCGGATCCTGCATGAAGCCGTTGGCCACCAATATCCATAGCGCCGACAGGTTGGAACCGAGCGCGACCAGGAACGTCACCAGCAAATGGGTGCCGCGGGACAATCGCTGCCAGCCGAACGTCATCAGGCCGATAAAGGTCGCTTCGAGGAAGAACGCCATCAGACCTTCGATGGCCAGCGGCGCGCCGAAGATGTCGCCGACGAAGCCCGAGTAGAACGACCAGTTGGTGCCGAACTCGAACTCCATCGTCAGGCCGGTCGCCACGCCTAGCGCAAAATTAATCAGGAACAACTTCCCCCAGAACTGCGTGATGTCCCGGTATATTTTGCGGCCCGTGATGAAATAAACCGTCTCCATCGTTGCCAACATGACGCTAAGGCCTAGTGTCAGCGGCACGAATAAAAAATGGTAGAGCGCCGTGGCTGCGAACTGCAATCGCGACAGCTCGACAACAGTATTGTTGATCATAAGTAACTCCGGTCGGGTGCGAATCTGTTTTTCAATTTTTGGTTAGCCGACTTGCGCGGCGCTGCTGGCCGGTGACGGCCTCCGTCGCCCCGCCGCGGCCACGGCCGGCGCCAACCAGTCACGGCACGTGAGGTAATCCGACAACAGCTCGGCCTCCGGGCTGCCGGGCGGCGCCTCGAATTCGTATCGCCAGCCGGCCGAGGGCGGCATCGACATCAGGATCGATTCGGTGCGGCCGCCGCTTTGCAAACCGAAGAGCGTGCCCCGGTCGTAAATCAGGTTGAATTCCACATAGCGACCGCGCCGGTATTGCTGGAACGCCCGTTCTCGCGCGCCGTATTCGAGTTCCTTGCGCCGGGCCACGATGGGAAGGTAGGCGGACAAGAAGGCGTCGCCCACGCTGCGCACCATGGCAAAGCAATCTTGGAAGCCGAGCTCCGAAAAATCGTCGAAGAAGATGCCGCCGATGCCACGCGGCTCATTGCGGTGCTTCAGGAAGAAATAGTCGTCGCACCAGGTTTTGAAACTGAGGTAGAGCTCGCTGCCGAACGGCGCGAGCGCTTCGTGGCAAACCCCGTGAAAATGCCGGGCGTCTTCCTCGAAACCGTAGCAAGGCGTGAGATCCATGCCGCCGCCGAACCAGAATACCGGCGCTTTCCCGGCCTGCGTGGCGACGAACAAGCGCACGTTCATGTGCACCGTCGGGCAATAGGGATTGCGCGCATGCAGCACCAGCGACACGCCGAGCGCCTCGAAGCTCCTGCCGGTCAAGTTGGGGCGTCCGGCCGTAGCCGATGCGGGCAACACGTCGCCTTTGACATGCGAGAAGTTCACGCCGCCCCGTTCGAAGCAGTTGCCATCCTCGATTACGCAGGAAATGCCGTCGCCTTGCAAAGGCTCGTTATGAGCACGCTCCCACGTATCGACGCGGAATGGGTGCCCTTCGTATCGGCCAAGCGCTTCGACGATCTGCTGCTGCAGACCCAACAGATATTGGCGTACGGAAGAAATTGGCAGGTCGTGTTCCATGGCTCGTAGGCGGTCTGGCCGCAGTGTTCTTCGACAAGCGAAGTCTACGGAGCGCCTGAACCGCTGCCTTGACCTGGATCAAGCGATCGTCATCCGCCATGCTGTTTGCAGAGGTCGGTTGCCCTCGCGTGGGGTTCCGGGCCTGCTTGACTGTCAACCAGGTATCGCAATGTCATCGCCAAACCACCCTTAGACCACCGCCGGAGCCACCGCGGGCGTCATACGCAAGGTACTCGCGATCAACTCCAGCGCATGCACGACATCTTCCCTGCTTGCAATGCCGCCAATGCAGATGCGCACAGCCTGCGGCGGCTGGTTCGACACCGCGAAGGCATCGCTGGCAACCACGCCTATTCCCGACGATTTCATCTGCAGCGCAAAATCCGCGCGATCCCACGGCGGCGGTAAATTGATCCACACATGAAACCCCTCCGACTGGGAAACATAGCTGCCGCCCGGCAGGATCCGTGCCACGAGCTTCTGACGTGCCATCGACTCCTTCCTGATCGCGCTCAATGCCAGGTCCGCCGTGCCATCGCGAATCCAGCGCGTGGCCAGCGCACAAGTAATCGGCGACGCCATCACGGTAGTCGCGCGCAACGATGAGACCAGGCGCGCTGCGGCCTGCGAGTCGGGCGCCACCATATACGCCACGCGCAAGCCGGCGCCGACCACTTTCGCCAGGCCCGCCACATAAAACGTGACATCGGGCCCGATGCTGGCAATCGCGGGGGGTGCCGCGCGCGGCAAAAACCCGTATGCGTCGTCCTCGATGATAGGCACGCCATAGTGGCGTGCGATTTCGACCAACGCCTGACGGCGTTCCAGCGAAATCGTGCAGGTCGTCGGATTGAGCAATGTCGGATTACAGTACAAGGCCTTAGGCGCGTATTGCGCACACGCACCGGCAAATGCGACCGCATCGATACCCTGCGCATCCATCGGCAACCCGACCAGGCGTATCCCCAACTGCCCCGCGAGCGCACGCAAGCCGGGATAGGTCAGTTCTTCGCAACAGATGACCGAGCCCGAGCCCGCCAACGACGTCAGGATCGCGAGCAGCCCGCATTGGGCACCCGGCACCACGAGCAAGCGATCCAGTTCCACCGTCAAGCCGCGTCGACGCAGCCACAGCGCACCGGCCGCGCGATCGTCCTGCGAGCCGCCGAAGTCCTGATAACGCATCAGGTCTCGCAACTTTCCATTCACCTGCGCCCAACCACTTTGCATCATCGCGAGGAGTTCCGCCGACTCTGGCTCGGGCGGCATGTTCATCGACATGTCGACGTTGGGCCGGCCCTCCATCGCGCGCGGAATCCGCGGCCGCCGTTGCCCGCAGACAAAGGTGCCCCGCCCCACCACCGAGTCGACCAGGCCGCGCCGGCGCGCTTCGTTATACGCGCGAGCCACCGTCGTGAAATCGAGCCCCAGCACTTCCGCCAACTTGCGTTGCGGCGGCAAACGTTGCTCGGCCGTCAATTGCCCGGTCGCGACGTCGTCGGCGATCGCATTGGCGATAGACAGATAAACCGGCCCTGCGCCCTTTTTCAATTTAGGCATCCAGACATTCGATGTTTTCGCCACTACCCTTCTCCCGTTATTCATCCGGACCTGCGCGCACCGCGTCGCCACCTTGAGGCGACTCAGGCAGCGTTCGCTGCGGACCGCGCAAGCGCAAAAGCCAGCACGGCCCGCTTGCACGGAAATGCGCTTTTTCTGCACCGTCGCCGCACATTCGACGGCCTTTTACGCACCAAATCAAAAATCCACTGACACATCCAGGTGCATGGACATTTTTCCATTGAATGGATCAATTGTATGGATCTGTGATTCGACGCCGAAAAACGCAGAAAATCGTCGCTTGTGCCGTTCGAGTATAGGCTTACTTCACACGACAGGCCAATCGAATTGTATGTATCAAGCTCCATTCAAGTCGATTCAATCTCCGGATTGAATGGCATGACAAATGCACTCAATGGACAGTGTCACGACCCTTGGTCGGACCGGTTCGCCCACCCAGGCGCCGTCTTGAAACCACACTTTTCAGCATCAGGAGTTCACCATGCCAGCAGTGACCGCAGCGGCTCATGCCAAAGGCGATTTTTTCGTCGACTACGAAGAGAAAGTCTTCGAGGATGTCAAAGCCGAACCAGGCGAAAAAGCCCTGGTCACCTTTCACACCGTGGCGTTCGAAGGCTCGATCGGCTTCGTGAATATGTTGCAGGCAACGCGGCTGCAACGCAAAGGATTCGAAACCTCGATCCTGCTGTACGGCCCCGGCGTGACGCTCGGCGTGCAGCGCGGCTTTCCGACCCTCGGTGACGAGGCGTTTCCGGGCCACATGAACTTCAACAACCAGATCGTCAAATTCATCGGCGAAGGCGGCAAGGTCTACGCGTGCCGCTTTGCATTGCAGGCGCTGTATGGTCATGGCGAACCGTCGCTGATTCCCGGCATCCGCCCGATCAATCCGTTGGACGTACTCGATCTGGTCCTGCTTCATCGCCGCGATAACGCCTTCATTCTCGACACCTGGACGCTGTAAGCGAAACGAGGGCGGATCATGACAAGCAAAAAGAACACGGTACGGGCGGCAGCGGTGCAAATTGCGCCCGATCTCGATAGCGCGGACGGCACGCTCGCGAAGGTGTGCACCGCCATCGATCAGGCCGCGGCGCAAGGCGCGGAGCTGATCGTTTTTCCGGAGACCTTTGTCCCGTACTACCCTTATTTTTCGTTTGTCAGACCGCCCTTTGCAGCCGGTCCCGAGCATTTGCTGCTGTACGAGCGCGCCGTTACCGTGCCCGGACCAGTCACGCATGCCGTGTCGCAGGCGGCCCGGCGCCATGGCGTGGTGGTCGTGTTAGGCGTGAACGAACGCGACCACGGCACGCTATACAACACGCAGTTGGTATTCGACGCAAACGGCGAGCTGGTGCTCAAGCGCCGCAAGATCACGCCGACTTATCACGAGCGGATGATCTGGGGCCAAGGCGACGCCAGTGGGCTGAAAGTTGTCGATACCGCCGTGGGCAGGCTAGGCGCGCTGGCGTGTTGGGAACACTACAACCCGCTCGCTCGCTATGCGCTGATGGCACAGCATGAAGAAATCCATTGCGCGCAGTTTCCCGGTTCGATGGTCGGCCAGATCTTCGCCGATCAGATGGAAGTCACCATCCGTCACCACGCGCTGGAGTCGGGCTGTTTCGTCGTCAACGCCACCGGCTGGCTGACCGAGCAGCAAATCAATGCCATCACGCCCGATCCCGCCTTGCAAAAGCCGCTGCGCGGCGGTTGCTTCACGGCGATCGTTTCGCCCGAAGGCAAATTGCTTGCGCCGCCGCTGTGTGAAGGCGAAGGCATGGTGATCGCCGATCTGGACATGGACCTGATCACCAAGCGCAAACGCATGATGGATTCGGTTGGCCATTACGCGCGCCCCGAACTATTGCACCTGGTGATCGACGATCGGGCCAGCACGCCCATGTCGTCGCCATTTTCTGCCACCGGCAACTCCACTTCTTCCGCACTCTCTACCCATACCCTCGCGAGGCCTGACCATGCACGACGCCACGACACCGAATCAGCAACTGATAACGGAGCTGCAATCCTTCGGGCTGCGTCTTAGCGATCCGAACGCAGGCGCTGCCAGCCGCCGAGGTGGCGCAGGCCCCTCCGATCACAAAGCCGTTACCGTAGACGGACACACCGTGATGATTCCGGTGCACACGGCAAGCTCATGGTCTTCGCCGTATGTCGCCGCACCGCCGGGCCAGGACGGCACCTGCAGCATCAGCCGCGACGGCGTGCAGGTCGGCATCATTTCGTTTCCGCGCTCGCCGCGCTTTTACAAAATGCAAACGCTGGATGGTATCGCGTATTCGAAGATCGCGACGCTGCACGGCTCCGACGTGCTCGCCACCACCATCCTGCAAAGCTGTATCCGCTATGAAAGCCGACGCAAGTCGTGCCAGTTCTGTGCGATCGGACAATCGCTGGCGGCCGGGCGCACCATCCTGCGAAAGACACCGGATCAACTGGCGGAAGTGGCGCGCGCGGCGGTGCTGTTGGACGGCGTCAAACATATGGTGATGACGACCGGCACGCCCAATGCCACCGACCGCGGCGCGCAGATCCTGTGCGAAAGCGCATTTGCCGTGAAGGCCGCGGTGGCCTTGCCGATCCAGGGCCAATGCGAGCCACCCGACGACGATATCTGGTTCAAGCGCATGCACGACGCCGGCATCGATACGCTGGGCATGCATCTGGAAGCCGTCACGCCGGAAGTGCGCGCTCGCATCATGCCCGGCAAGGCATCAGTGCCCGTGGAACGGTATTTCTCCGCGTTCGAAGCAGCGGTCAAGGTATTCGGCCGCGGCCAAGTCAGTACGTATATTCTGGCCGGCCTGGGCGACACGCCGCAGGCCATCCTGAACACCAGCGAAAAGCTGATCGCGCTCGGCGTCTATCCCTTCGTCGTTCCCTTCGTGCCGATTTCCGGCACGCCGCTGGAAGATCATCCGGCGCCGTCGTCCGCCTACATGCGCGACTTGCTGACCCCGCTGGCCGACATGCTCGCAGCCGGCGGCCTGCGCGCGGCCGACAGCAAAGCCGGCTGCGCCAAATGCGGCGCCTGCTCGTCGCTATCCACCTACGAGAGGAAATGATCATGAACGCAGTCTGCGAAGATCCGGCCTTGGTACAGGCCGTGCGTATCAAGTTTGCTATCAACGCCTGGGAACGTGAGGAAACCCGGCGCTTGCGGCGTGCCGTGTTTTGCGACGAGCAAGGCATTTTTACGGATGACGATATCGATGCCATCGATGCGCGCGCACTGCCGATCGCGGCCCTGCTCGAATTGCCGGACGGTGCACAGGAAGTGGTCGGCACCGTGCGCATACACGAAGAGGAGCCAGGCTTGTGGCACGGCTCCCGGCTCGCCGTGGCGCGCCACGCACGCCGCATCGGCAACGTCGGCAGCGGCCTCATCAAGCTGGCAGTGTGCACCGCTCACGCGCGCGGCTGCCACACCTTCCTCGCGCAAGTACAAAGCCGCAACGTGCCGTTGTTCACGAAGCTGCACTGGCACAGCCTGTCGCAGTTGGAGGTGTACGGCCGCACACACCATCTGATGCAAGCCGATCTGGATTTTTATCCACCGATCGAAGACGGCGCTACGGGTTTCGTCGTAGCGCGCAGTAGCGCCGAGCCGGTCTGAACACCACATTATCAATCCGCATTTTGACGAGGCACCCATGAAAACCGCACCTGATTCCAGCCAGGAAGATCACTATTCCGTTCTGATTATCGGCGGTGGCCAAGCCGGCCTTTCGATGAGCTACAACCTGAAACAGCAGGGCATCGATCATCTGATCCTGGAGAAGAACCGTATCGGCCACGCCTGGCGCAGCGAGCGCTGGGACACGTTCTGCCTGGTCACGCCGAACTGGCAATGCACGCTGCCGGGGTTTCACTATAACGGCCGCGATCCGTACGGCTTCATGAAGAAAGACGAGATCGTCGAATACATCGATCAGTACGTCGCGAGCTTCAATCCGCCCGTGATCGAAGGCGCGGCGGTGACGCGCCTGCGCCGCAACGAGGCCGGGCAATTCGCACTGGAAACGAGTCAAGGCACGCTGAGCGCGGATCAAGTGGTAGTCGCCGTCGGCGGCTATCACCTGCCGGTGGTTCCGAGCGTTGCGCAGAAATTGGCTCCGCATATCGCACAAATCCATTCCTGCGAGTACCGGAATCCCGAATCGCTGCCTGCCGGCGAAGTGCTGGTGGTCGGCACCGGTCAGTCCGGCTGCCAGATCGCGGAAGACTTGCATCTGGCTGGACGCCAGGTGCATCTGTGCGTGGGCGACGCGCCGCGCGTGGCGCGCACTTATCGCGGCAAGGACGTAGTCGAGTGGCTCGATCACATGAAGTATTACGATCTGCCGGTCGAACGCCATCCGCTAGGTACCGGTGTGCGCGAGAAGACCAATCACTATGTGACCGGGCGCGACGGCGGACGCGACATCGACCTGCGCAGGTTCGCGCTCGAAGGCATGCAATTGTATGGCCGCTTCGAAGACATCGCGGACGGTGTCGCTCAATTTGGCGAAGGGCTGGCCGGCTATCTGGACCATGCCGATGCCGTCTCCGAGAACATCAAGGACAGCATAGACAAGTACATTGCCGCGAACCAACTCGACGCGCCCCAGGAAGCGCGGTATGTACCGGTTTGGCAACCGCCTGCCGATATTGCTAACCGCCTCGACCTGCAGCGCAGCAACATCTCGGCCGTCGTTTGGTGTGTCGGATTTCGCACCGACTTCAGCTGGATCGAGGAACCGATCTTCGATGATCGCGGCTATCCCGGCCATGAGCGCGGCGTCACCGCAACCGCGGGCTTGTATTTCCTGGGGCTGCCGTGGCAGTACACCTGGGGTTCGGGACGCTTCTCGGGTGTGGCGCGCGATGCCGCCTATCTCGCGCAACAGATTGCGGCGCTGCGGGCAAACGCCCGGCCCGAATCCGAACTGCAGATGCAGCAAGCCACCGCCGCAGCGTCCTGAACGTCATTCGCAACGAGGCACCGCCATGGCTACCCAACGTGAACTTCTTGATTTATCCACGCAAGATCCGCAAGCGTTCTGGTCGCTGCAGGCGCGGCGTATCGATTGGCATACCGAATGCACGCGAGTGCTGGACGAGACCAATGCGCCGTTTTCACGGTGGTTCGTCGGCGGCAAGACCAATCTTTGCCACAATGCGCTCGACCGCCATCTGAGCGCGCGTGGCGATCAGGCCGCATTGATCGCCGTGTCGACCGAAACGGGCGCGGAGCGTGTCTATAGTTACCGCGAGCTGCATCGCGAAGTGGTTGCGATGGCCGCCATCTTTCGCTCGCTGGGTGTCGGCACCGGCGATCGCGTGTTGATCTACCTGCCGATGATCGCCGAAGCCACGTTCGCCATGTTGGCTTGTGCGCGCATCGGCGCGATTCATTCAGTCGTGTTCGGCGGCTTCGCGGCGACCAGCCTGGCCTCGCGCATCGACGACGCGCGGCCGACCTTGGTCGTCTGCGCCGACGCGGGATTCGAGAATACGCGGGCCGTGTCCTACAAGCGCCTGATGGATCAGGCGTTGGAACAAGCGACAGCCAAACCGCGCGCCCTATTGATGATAGATCGCGGTATTGCGCCAGCACCCTGTCTCGTCTCACGAGATCACGACTACGCGCTGCTGCGCGAGCGCTATCTCGACGCGCACGAGCCTTGCGTCTGGCTGGACTCCAACGCGCCCTCCTACATCCTCTACACATCGGGTACAACCGGGCAAGCCAAAGGCGTACTGCGCGATACCGGCGGATATGCGGTCGCGCTGGCGACATCGATGGATTATCTGTTTTCCGCCCGCGCCGGCGATACGATGTTCACCACTTCGGACCTGGGCTGGGTCGTCGGTCACAGCTATGGTGTGTATGGCCCGCTGCTGATCGGCATGAGCATCCTGATGGTAGAAGGCATGCCTACTCGCCCCGATGCGGGAATATGGTGGCGGCTGGTGGAGCGGTATCGCGTCAACCTGATGCTTTCTGCCCCCACCGCGATGCGCTTGCTCAAACGCCGCGTCGCTTCGGCGCTCGGCACAACGTTCGGCGCGGCGGATCTCTCGTCGCTGCGCGCCCTGTTCCTGGCCGGCGAACCGCTGGACGAACCGACCTCCGCCTGGCTACAGCAGGCATTGCGCAAGCCTGTCATCGACCACTATTGGCAAACCGAATCGGGATGGCCCATGCTGGCGCTGCCGTTTAGCGGCGAGCAGGCAAACGACGAATTGCCGAAAAAAGCCGGCTCTCCCGGCGTGCCCAGTTTTGGGTTCAAGCTTAGCGTGGTCGACAACGAAACGGGGGCGCCATGTGAGCCGGGACGCAAAGGCATTCTGGTCGCGCAAGCGCCTTTGCCGCCGGGCTGCCTCATCACGCTGTGGGAAAAAGACCAGGAGTGCCTCGACATCTACTGGCAGGCACGCGGCGCACAGTGGATCTATTCGACGTTCGACTGGTGCGTGGCCGACCATGACGGCTATCTACGCATGCTGGGTCGCAGCGACGATGTGATCAACGTCGCGGGAAAACGTCTCGGAACGCGCGAAATCGAAGAGATCCTGTTGCGCAACGAGGCCGTGTCGGAAGCGGCGGTCGTTGGCGTACCGGACTCCTTGCGCGGCCAAGTCCCGATTGCATTCGTCGTACTACGGCGCAATCGAGATGCTGAATTACCGCGGGGCATGGATACTGACACAGATACTGACCTGTGGCAGGACGTTGACGCTGCTCCCGACACCGCGCCGTCGCTGGAAGCGAAGTTGATCGAGTCTGTCGGTGCCGCATTGGGTAGCCTGTCGCGCCCCAAGAAAATCATCTCCGTCGCAGCTTTACCGCGCACGCGGTCGGGCAAGGTTCTGCGCCGGCTGATTCGCGAGTCGATCGCGACACGAGACTGCTCCCTCGGCTCCCTCGCGCAGGTGAGCACGTTGCGAGAGCTGATCGAGGACCTCGTGGCGTCCTGAGCGACTCAACCCATAGCCTCAATCGTTACCACCGCTTCGTGCGCGTGCGTAAAATCGCGCGCTCGGATCTGGATGTCTTGCATCTGATCGGCGGCGGCCGAACAGGCGAATCCGTATTTGGCCTGCACCCGCTCGCTGGCGAGCGTCAGCGCCGATTGGGTACGCTGGACAAAATCGGCGAGCGGGTAGGCCTCGCCGGCCTGTAGAAAATCCCTGATCACCGTGGACGGTGAATAACATTCGCTGACCGTCGAATCGGGCCAGCGTACACGAAACATGACAGCAGGCATAAAGCGCTCCTTGGTTGACCGGTAATGAAGCAAACACCGCGCGTATCAATGCGGCGTCAGTTGTGGTGTCGATTGCGGCGCACAGCCGATCAGCGCTTGTTCCTCAAGATTCCAAATACACGCGCGCGCGCCCTGCCGCTCGATGTGCAGCGTGCGCGTATCGTCGATGCGCCCGATCGAGGCGGCGGCAAGACCGCGCGCCTCAAAACGCGCCAGCACTTCCGGCAACGACGCATCCGATACGCTCAGTAAAAAGCCAAAGCTGGGAAACGCAGTGAGCCAGCGCAGCAGGTCGACGCCGGGAGGTCGAGGTATCGCATCGATCGAGATCTCGGCCCCCACCCCGGAGCACTCGAGCAGCATCAGCGCCGTGCCGATCACGCCGGCCATGCTGATATCCTTGGCCGCGCGGCACAGACCTGCCTCCGCCAACTGCGGCAAGATTTCCAGGTCGCCGCGCAAGCGCTCGGCCGGTGCGCCAGTGCTGGCGTTCCAGTAGGCATAGGGGTCCTGGAAGCGGCCGCGCAAATCGAATGCGGCCACCAGATGTTCGCCACTGCGTGCATCGAAACTGGTCAGCAGTTGGCGCGCACGGCCGAGAATCGCTACCGAAAGCTGCTCGCGATCGCTGCGCCGATTGCTGTGGCCGCCGACGATAGGCACGCCGTAAGCCGCCGAGCCCGCCACGAGCCCGTCGATAATCGGCTTGATCGCGTCGCCGCCGCGGCTCCAGACCGCGTCGACGATCGCGAGCGGCCGACCGCCCATCGCGTAGATATCGCTGACATTCACCATGACGCCGCAATAACCGGCGAACCACGGTTCGCGATCGACGAATTCGTTGAGGAAGCCTTCGATCGCGAACAACAGATAGCCATCACCGTCCGGAATTGCCGCACAATCATCGCCTACGGGAATCGCCGCGTTCGCCGCGATCCCTACCGGTGCGAGTGCAGCCAGGGCTTGCGTCACATCGGCGATATCCGCTTTGTGTGCGATCCCCCGCGACTCGCGCAACGCACGCGCCAGGCTCGGCAGATCGGGGTCGGTCACAGGGGATTCAACGGCTGGGCGCAGATCCTCTTTCGAATGGGTTTGCATGACGTGCTCTCACAATAAGTGCGCATTCTCCACGAATGGCTTTACCTAATTGCTAGCAGCTCTCATGCCATTCAATGCCCACTTTCATGTCAATTGAATTGATAAAAATCCATTCAATTCGAGTCGTCTTTCCTTAATCCCTCGTCCCTCCTGCTTCGATGAGACAAGGTTTTCATCGTGGTTTCTTTGGTCCGCCGGCTCGGCACCAACGATGCAGTCAATCGATCCATACAAACCGCCTCGACCCATGCCCCATCGTGGTTCACAAGCCGTCGTCCACGGTGCGCGACATGAGCACTGCAGTGCCCATCTGCTACGTAAGAATACGCTGCAACTGCTGCTGTCAAATCGTGACCCGCCCGCCCATGATGCTCATGAAGCAGTCCGTGTCTTTTAAGCAATCCCCGGAGGTATGCAATGGTCTTTCTAAAAATGCTGCGCATCGTATTGTGGAGTTTTTTCGGCGTGCGCAAACGGGCCTCCCACGAGGCGGACTTTGCTGGCGTGAACGTATCCATGCTGCCTTTCGTGGCGGTAATGCTGGCCGCTTGTTTCGGTACAACGCTCTTTCTCGTTGCGAAGATGGCAATCCGGCTCAGTCACTGAGCTGGGGGGTGTGCCTCGCGCGCGGCTCCCACAGAGGCGCTAGCGAAGCGCCGCCATAGGCCGGCCAACGAAAGCGACCACGGCGGCTAAAGCGTTTCGACGCTTTGCACCGAGGAATGCGTAAGCAACTCGCCCAACACTCTGATCGCGTCGTCGATCTTCGGGCTCCACGGATGACCGAAATTCAGTCTGACGCAATGCTGGTAGCCCCGTGTCGCAGAGAAGATGGGGCCTGGCGCAAGGCTGATACCCCGTTCGATCGCCAGTCGATGAAGTTGCATCGCATTGACCGGTTCCGGTAATTCCAGCCAAAGAAAATAGCCGCCGGCAGGCCGCGTCCAGCGCACGCCTGGCGGCAACCATTTCCTGATCGCGACATCCATCGCCATCAACTGCATCTGCAGCGAATTGCGCAGCTTACGCAGATGCTTGTCGTACCCGCCATGCTGAAGATAATCCGCTAATCCCGCCTGCACCGGGATGCTCGTCGACAATGTCGTCATCAGCTTCAGGCGCTGGACCTTACCCGCAAATTGGCCTGCTGCGACCCAACCCACCCGATAGCCCGGCGCAAGCGTTTTCGAAAAAGAACTGCAATGCATGACCAGCCCGCGCGTATCGAAAGCTCGCGCGGGCAACGGATAGTCCGACTGAAAATGTAATTCGCCATAGACATCGTCTTCGATCAACGGCACGTCGTGCTGCCCCAGCAGTTCGACCAGCAATTGCTTCTTTTCCAGCGAAAGTATCGCGCCTGTCGGATTTTGGAAGTTCGTCATGAACCAGCAGGCGCGTATCGGATGCTTGTCGAGTGCGTCCGCGAGCGCACCGAGGTCGAGACCGGTTCGCGGGTCGACGGGAATCTCTACTGCGCGCAGGTCAAGGCGCTCTATCGCCTGAAGCGCCGCATAGAAACCCGGCGACTCGACAGCGACCACGTCGCCGGGACGGGTCACGGCCATCAGACACAGGTTCAATGCCTCAAGCGCGCCATTCGTAACGACGATGTCTTCGATCGGTTGCGAAATGCCCATCCCCATATAGCGCAAGGCGATCTGGCGTCGCAGGCTTTCATTGCCCGGCGGCAGATCGACGACCGTGCTCCACGGGCTGATCAATCGCGCGGCATGCCCGAGTGATTTGGCAAGACGTTGGAGTGGAAAAAGGTGCGGCGATGGGAACGCGGACCCTAGCGGCACGACGTCGACGCGTTTTGTTTCATCCAATACCGCGAATACGAGGTCACTCACATCCACCTTGCTGGATGCGGCGAGCTCGGTGCGCGGAGATGCTGTCGCCGTCACGCCCGCGCCAGGTGCGACGTAATAGCCGGAGCGCTCTCGGGCGCGAATCAAGCCCCATTCCTCGAGCAAGTAATAAGCGCGAAACACCGTGGACTGGCTGACGTTGTGCTGAGCGGTTATCTGTCGTACCGACGGCATACGCGCCCCGACAGGTACGTGGCCCGAACGAATCTCTTGAGCCATCGTATTAGCCAAGGCTTCGTAAAGTTTCATGGAGCGGTTCTATCGGTTAACCTCAACGGCTATAAAAAGCGGGATCTGCTTTTGTACTGGATAGGCCTATTATCGTTGCAGGTTCGATAGACCATGAAATATCTCTCGATTTCAGGCAGATCCAAACGCATCCTTTTCAATCCATTTTTCTGCCGGCAGTTTAACCCGCAGCGTCTTGACTTGAGGCGGAGGTGATATGCCAAAAGGCGTTTGACACGAATGGGGTCGGCATAGCCGGACGGCTGCTGCTCGAAGCGGTCCAGGCTAGGCCAATAAATGCGCCTTCGTGTGTATAATTACACACATGAACAGCGCCGATCACTGAAACGACTCAAAACCGCCGGCTGGACGGAGGTCTCGGTTCGTGGCAGTCACCACAAACTGAGGAACGAAAGCGGCAAAGTCGTCATCGTCCCTCATCCGAAAAAGGACCTCCCAATCGGCACGGTCAAAGCGATCTTCAAGCAGGCAGGACTGGACTGGAGCAAGAAATGAAATATCCGTTATATGTTTGGCAGGACGAGGGTAGCGCCTATGGTGCGACATTTCCTGATCTGCCGGGCGTCAACACCGCTGCAGATTCTCTCGACGACCTCGAACGTAACGCTCAAGAGGCCGTTGAAGCGATGTATTACGATAGCGATGAACCGATCCCGCCGCCGACCCATGATGCGAAGAATTTGCACGCGCACGAGGTGAATGACGGTAAAGGCTTCTGGCTCTTCGTGGATATCGACTTGTCGAAGGTCAGCTCCAAAGCCGTTCGTCTCAACATCAGCCTGCCTGAGCAGCTCGTGGCACGAATCGATTCGACGGCTTCGCGACTGCATATGTCACGCTCGGCGTTTCTGGCACTGGCCGCGCAACATGAGATGGCAAAGTCGGATTGATTGCTGCGGGCCGATTCGAAAGATTTATCAGGGCGATTCGCCCGGCGCGCTATCGATCGCCATACTCGAAATTATTTTTTGAATCCGCACGCTATCGCGAGTCTGCCCATGCGTTCGCCATCGTCGAGAGCCGACTCGAGATTGAGATAAAGCCCACCTTGTGGGATCTCAAACTGACCAAGATCTTTGACCACTGCTGCCCCATCATCGCGGCGTATCGTTACACTAACCCGATAGCCCTCGACCGTTCCCGCCTTAACCCGGCTGCGTTCCGGGTGAGCGTTGACGGAGATCACATAGGGACCGTCGATGACGTCGTGATGCATCGCATTCTCCGATATGACCCGATCGACTAGCCTTGCTCGTTGATCACGCGTCTGCCGTGATCGTGGGCATAATCGACAGCATCGGCCTCCTTGGAGAAGCAGCGCAACGCAGGAAAAGTCTCCTCGGTGACTGCCGGACCGCCATGCCCGCTCTCGATCGTCACTTGCGCGCTAAAACTGCCGTCGGGCAGCAGCGTCGGAGCGCAATGCAGTATCCGTCCCTTGAATCGGAAATCGTGCGTTCCTTCCATGATCGTCCCCTCTCGGCTTTCCGAGGATCGTAGCACGATCGCCGCAAGCAAACCGACCGTTTGGATGTCCCGCTACGGTTTCGCGATGACGCGATCGATGTGCGCCGAGGCCGCCGCCATGCCCATGGCAATTGCGCTCACCTCGTCGTCGATGGGTCCATCCTTGCCGCTGACATCGATATCGTGCAGCACGTAGCTCCATGCCCAGTACTTTCCCGGCCGCTCCCGCAGGTTGACGCTATAGGAGGTGCCCACGGTGACTGAAGAACAGGCCGCTTGCGAGATTTCCGCGAAGCGTTCGCAAGGCGAAACAAGGCTGAATAACTGTGGATCAGAACACCTGGCGTACGCGCACGATGCCCGTTTGCGAGACGAAACCGGATCCGGCTTGCAGCTCATAGCGCACCGACAGGCTCAGGTTGTTCGCACGCAGCAGCGTCGCACCCAGCGACACGTCTGCCAGATTCGACACCGGCGTCGCCCCGACGGTCGTGAATGCCG
>Ga0265338_10001595_pt1 | contig 36398 bp, 40 predicted proteins | sample 42126metaG_FD_193579 | JGI IMG/M metagenome (GOLD analysis project Ga0265338, IMG submission 193579) | Rhizosphere microbial communities from Carex aquatilis grown in University of Washington, Seatle, WA, United States - 4-21-26 metaG | ecosystem: Host-associated > Plants > Roots > Rhizosphere... | reverse complement strand
ACACGGCCCGCCGGAAGAAGTTACACTATATCGCAACTGAATCTCATAAGTGCCATCGGTCAACTTCTGCGAAGGGGCAACACTCTCAATCACCGGCGGCACGCTCGTAGGCTGGCCACAACCGGAAATGAACAGGCATGACACCAACGCGATAAATGTGCTCGATTTAATCATGTGTGCCATAGTCGCCTAACGTCCAGAGCTCAGGCACAGCCGCCGAGCGGGATGTCGAAATGAAAGTATGACGAACGATTTCATAAATCAATCGCAACTGGCAGGGGCAGCGGCTGTTGACTGCAGCGATTTGTTAGGCTTTCCGTTTGATCTCATACAAATACTTCGAGGCAAAGACTACTGCCACGGCCAAAAGAATGACATGCAAACCTCCAATGATGTAATACCCAAGCTGGCGATGAGCCAAATCCAAAAGGGCAGCGAGTCCCCAAGCAAGAAGCGGCATGATTGGAAATCCTGGCAATATCGAAACGCCGCCAGGCTGGCTCTTGGCCTTCTTCTCAAGCACGGGAAGAAGAACCACGATAAACCAAACGCCAAATAGAAAAAGCGCGAACATGTCGGAAGCCTAACGTCCTGAGCTCAGGCACCGCCTAGCTGCGAGGTTGACCGCGATAGCGGAACTGAAGCGCCCAACGGCGGTTGCCTGCTGGTAAATTGAAAAGCGGACGACCTGCTGGATCGAACAATTGTGGCTCTCAGTGAAGGAGCAAATTCGTATCCTCCAGGCGTCCGCTAAATTGTTTAACCAATTAACCACAACCCAAGGTTCGTTATGATTCTCATCCCTTCTATAGCATGGCTCGGCCTGGATGCCCACTCCAGAAATTGCGTCCTGGCTCAACTCGACGACCAGGGCAACGAAATCAACCACTGGCGTTTTCCGACCGATCCCCGGCAGCTCCTCAAACACGTCCAAGCCATCCCCGTCACCGTCAAACACCTCATGCTCGAAGAATCCAACCTCGCCCGCTGGATCGCCCAACTCCTCAACCCGCACGTCCAGCAACTCATCGTGTGCGATGCCCGCCGCAACCGCCTGATCAGCCAGGATGCCCACAAGCATGACCGCCGCGATGCCTTTGCCCTCGCCCGCCTTCTGCGCCTTAACGAATTCAAACCTGTCTGGCAACCCACCGATGATCAACGCGTTCTCTTCAAGCGCGCCGCCCAAGCCTACGAAAAGTCGGTTCTCCGCCAGACCCGCCTTAAACTCCAGCTCAAATCCCTCTTCCAACACTGGGGCTTCTTTCCCACCGGGGCGACCGTCTTTTCCCCTGCCGGCCGCGCCACCTGGTTGAAACAATTACCCTACGATGCTTTGCGTTTTCAAGCTCTGCTCCTCTACGAGCTATTGGATCAAGCGCTGGCCGCCCAAGCCCAGGCCCGTCGCCTCCTGTGTCAGGCCGGCCGCCTCTTCCCGGAAGTCCAGCGCCTGCGCACCGCTCCCGGCGTCGGCCTCGTCGGCGCCCATCTCTTTGTCGCCTACGTCCAGGACCCTCACCGCTTCGCCAAATTCTCCCGCCTCACCAAGTACTGCCGCCTCGCCATCCGCGACCGCACCAGTGACAACAAACCGCTGGGCTTTAAACAACTCGATCGCCAAGGTAACGGCGTCTTGAAGGCCATCAGCTATCGCGCTTTCCTGCAAGCAACCAAACGCCGTTGCGGTCCCCTTTGGGACTTCTATCAGGCTTCCTTGCGCCACACCGGCTCCATCACTCATGCGCGGCTGAACACCCAACGCAAAATCCTCCTCGTCCTGTGGACCCTCTGGCTCAACGGCGAGGACTTTGACCCAAACAAGTTTTCCCATTCCCAACCCATTGACGGGTGAACGCCGCGTGCGGGCGTAGCCACGATCAGGTGCTGGGCCGCAAGCTCAACCACCGGGCGGATCGGGAGAAGCCTCGAGATCCAAACAAATAATCGCTGAACCTTATAGTTCCGCCTGCTGACTGATCCCTGGCTTCCTCATCTCCCCATTGACCCTGAACCTCGGCACCGTCCTTGAGTTCCATCTATCTGTCTGAGAGCGAATCAACTTTCATGCACGGTCAGTTGCCTCCACCACCCTTGTCGTTGGGCTCGGACCAGCTGTCCCGCGACACCCTGATCGCGCCGCCTGCCTCACGCCTCGTTTAAACGCTCGTCCGGCGTTGCCAATCGCTTTTCCCGTTGGCTGCGCTTAGGGAGTTGTGTCGCTTGACACCGCTTTTCATATCAGCGATTGGTTAGGCATCGTTGGTCCTCTTGTTTCGCAACTTGGAAACTCCCTGAAAAATCAACAGCCACATCAATGCAGCGACTATTGGCGTGCCATACTTCACGAACGGCTTCCAGAAAACAAAAGTGTCATGGTATGGATTGTAGCTCCATCCGGCTAAATCAAAGCAGCATTTTGCTGTGATAACTCCAAGAAAAACAGCAACCAGTATTTTCGTTTTGGATTTCATCATAAATGTGCGCCTCGATGCCTAACTGTTATTCAACAACCGCCGGTTCGTTGATTCAAACTCTTTCTTTGGCCAACTTCAAAAGTTCTAACCCGTTGATAATCAACAAAACCTTGCTTGATTCAACGACCGCTGGTTCGTTGATTCGATCCACGGTAATCGCCGAACATAAAAATCGCAACTGTTTGATAATCAATAAAACTCGCTTGGATCAGCGACCGCCGGTTCGTTGATTCAATCTGACCCCTTGGACAGCCTTTGTCCATGGTGGCTGCGACACTCACCTTAAAGATGAATCTACCGATTGCCATGGATAAGCTCCGCAACGTCCTGCGGCGTCAGCACAAAGCCCTCACCACCGAGTCCACTTACGTCTATTGGCTGCGCCATTACGTGACCGCCCTGAATGACATGCCCGATTCACTTTCCAGCGAACAGAAACTCGAACGCTTCCTGACCGGCTTGGCACGCCACCGGGACTTGTCTGCCAGCAGCCAAAATCAGGCGCTTAATGCCGTTCTCTTCTTTTACAAGGAAGTCCTCGGCCAACCTCTACAAGGCATAGATGCACTGCGGGCCAAAAGACCGGTTCGCCTGCGCCATGCGCTCACCGTCACCGAAACCCAAGCCTTGCTCCAAACGATTCGGGATCGCGCTGGCTATCCCACCAAGTTGATTGCCCGTCTGCTTTACGGGTGTGGGTTGCGCGTCACCGAACCGCTGAACCTGCGCATCAAAGACATCAATCTGGAGCGATCCAGTCTCTTTATCGTCGGTGCCAAGGGTGGAAAAGACCGAGTGGTTTCCCTGCCCGCTTCGCTCGCACCGGAACTGATCCAGCAAATCGAATTCGCCCGCGCTGTCTGGCGGCGGGATCAGCAGAACAATATCCCCCTGATGCTTCCTCATCAACTGACGACCAAATACCCCGATTACCAGTTCGCATGGTCGTGGGCTTGGCTATTTCCGGCCCAGCACACCTGTTACCATCCACGCACAAAGACTGAGGTCCGCTACCGGATGCACGAAGCCAATGTTCAACGCGCCATCAAAGAAGCCCGGCGCAAACTCGGCATTTCGGTTCTCCCTCACGAACTCCGCCATGGTTACGCCACCCATTGTCTTGAAAATGGCGTCAACCCACGTGCCATCCAAAAGGTGATGGGGCACGCCTCGTTGGAAACCACTATGGGTTATCTGCACGCCGAAAGCCTGAGTGTTCCCAGTCCTTTGGAAACGATTTTGCCCAGAAATTCTTCGCCGACTCCCCCAGCCCAATAGCGGTAAACCTCCCAGTGTAAATTTGGGGCGAATTTCCAGAAAGTTCGGAATGCTTACATCTAGTTCGCCCTAGCCAGCGCATTCAAACCCCGACCCACCCCCACCCCGTTCACACGAATTCAAAACACCAGCCAGCGCTGAATTTATTGGAGGGCTTCCTTCCACGACCGCCGAGGCTTTCAATCGGCACGATGCCCGTTTGCACAGGCACAATCTGCTTCCCAGTTGGTGCAAACCGCTACTGCCGCACTAGAGCCAACCAAGCGTGTGTGCGTTCCGAAAAACAGGCGCGATACTACCTTTGATACTACTCGGCCACTTCGTAGAATGCAGAGGAACGAAAAACCCCAATAAAAACTGGCGCGCCCGGCGGGAATCGAACCCACGACCCTCTGCTTAGAAGGCAGATGCTCTATCCAACTGAGCTACGAGCGCAGCCAAAAATGACATTAATGGCTGGCTGGCGCCCGCGCAAGCGCGGTTGTCTCAAGGCGGCGGCCCGGGCGGTTTGCCGAACTGGGCCGGCAGATGGATTTCGCCCTTGTGCAGCTTGGTCTCCAGGCTATCGATGCGCTCACGGATCAATCTCAATTCCTTCGCCAGTTCCGGCTCCGTCGGGCCGCTGGTTTTGCCCGGGCTCAGGAACAGCGACGCAATGTAGGCGGTCAGCGTCCCGAAAAAACCGATCCCGGTGGTCATCAGGATCACCCCGATGATCCGGCCTTCGGTGGTGACCGGAAATTTGTCCCCGTTCCCACCGGTGGTGATGGTCGCCATAGCCCACCAGAGCGCGTCGCCGGCCGTTTTGATGTTGGCCTCGGGCACCGTCTCGACATTGAGGATGGTGATCGAGGAAAAAATCACCAGCATGATGGTCACCAGCACCACGGTGCCCAAGGTTCCTCGCGCCCGGTTTTCAAAAAGTACGTTGAAAATGAATTTCATCGAACGGACGCCGCGCAGGATCCGGAAAATGCGGACGACACGCACCACCCGTCCCCAGCGAAACAGGCTGAGCAGGGGGATGCTGGAAATGAAATCGATCCAGCCCCATTTCAGGAAGGCGCGCCTGTCTTTCGCCCGGCAGAGGTGATAGAAGAAATCCCCCAGAAAAATGAAACAAATGATCGTGTCCAGGGTTTGCAGCAGCAGGGAGACCTCCGGCGACAGCTTGAAGACCGTGTCCACGAACAACGCGATCAGCACGTAAATGGACAGCACCAGCACCAGCAGCTGGAAGCTGGTCAGTTTTCCTTGCGGGTCCTCTGGCTTCAATTCCTTCATCGAAGTCCGCCTCTTAAAGCCGAACCCACGGCCCGCGTCAATGGATTTCGTTTTTCCGGCTTTTGCGACGGCGGGATTCAGATAATCTCGGGGCATGCTGAAGCTGGAACAACTTGCCGAATTGCTGGAGAAAAACCGCGCCGCCGCGGCCGGCCGCGTGAAGGAATTTTCCATCGGCGGCAAACCGTTCGCCTTCAATTCCCAGCCCGCCATCCTGGGCGTCATCAATCTGTCGGCCGATTCCTGGTACCGCGAAAGCGTCTGCCTGACGGCCGCGGCGGCGGTGCAACGCGGCCGGGTCCTGACCGCCCAGGGCGCGGACATCGTGGACCTCGGCGCGGAATCCACGCTGGCCCACGCCGCGCGCGTGGATGACGCGGCACAAAACGGCAAACTGATCCCCGCCGTCAAGGAAATGCGCGCCGCCGGCATCCTGGTTTCCATTGAAACCTATTCCCCGGCCGTCACGCGCGCGGGCCTCGAAGCGGGCGCGAACCTCCTGAACCTCACCGGCACGGACGGCACCGACGAATTGTATCGCCTGGTCGCCGCCCATGATGCGGCGGTGATCCTTTGTTACGTGCAGGGTAAAAACGTCCGCGAAGTGGGCGATTTCGACTTCAGCGTCGACCCGGTGGAACAGATGCGCGGGTATTTTGCGCGCCAGATTGAAATTGCGCAACGCAACGGCGTGGAGAAAATCCTGATCGACCCAGGCCTCGGCTTTTATTATCGCAACCTGCAGGACAGTGCAGTGCGGGTGCGGCACCAGATGACGGTATTCCTGAACACGTTCCGTTTGCGGACGCTGGGTTTCCCGGTCTGCCATGCCCTGCCCCATGCGTTTGAGTTTTTCGGTGACGAGGTCCGCTGTGCCGAGCCGTTCTTCGCGATGCTGGCTGCGCTGGGCAAGACTGATCTGTTCCGCACGCACGAAGTCCCGCGGATCAAGGCGGTGCTGGATACGTTGAAGGTTTTTTAGTGGTAGGGCGTGCACTCCGCGCGCGCCGGCTCGCAGGGGACTGCGAGCCCTACCTTTTGCAACAAAGAAAGACGCCCTCCTCCTCGGATCTCGTGATCCATTGCCCGTGGACTTCCAAACCGTAACGGGCCAGGACCTGGCAAACGCGTTCCGACGTATAACGGTACGAAAAGAAAAGCCGGATGGTTTCGCCGGGGTGAAAATTAAATAGGACTTTTTCAACTTCAATCCGACAGCGGCGGGCGAAACGGAAATCCGCCGCAATCCGCTTCAAACCCAGCGGACCGTCGGCGACGGAAAAACGGAGTTCGCCGGCGTTGCCTCCGACACCGAGGTCGAGCAGGAAGGTCATCAGCCAGTCGCGGGTGAACGGGTTGTCGTACTGCGGCAGTATTTTCTTCATCCCGGCGGCGTAATCCCGGCCGGGGGCCAGGTTGGCGCTGAACAGCAAAAAATCCTTCGAGCGAACCAGGGATGCGAGCCGGGGCAGGATGCTTTGCGGCTCGAAATTCGGGATCATGCCGAAAAAGGTGAAAAGTCGAGCCGTCTTCGCTTCGCTTCGACCCGCCAGGGCGACGGGCAAATCGTCCGCCGTGGCCAAATCGCAGACGAAGGGAAAACACTTTTGTTCCGGCACAACGGCCAACGCGGCCCGGCGCGCGACCAACACCATCGCCGTGCTCACATCGCAGGGCGTGTAAAAAACTTCCCGGCCGCGGGTCATCAGCAATTTCAGCAGCCCTGTGTCCTTTTGGCCGCCGCCACAACCGAGACCGATGACGTGAACCTTCTTCGATTTGACCATTTCCGCGGCAGCCTTGAAAGCTTGCGAGTAACCCGCCCGACAATCCGCGTCATTGCGCGTGGGCGAATACGCCTGGTGCAGGGCGAGCCATTTCTGGGTCTGTTTGACGCTGTCGTAATGGAACTTGTGGTTCACCCGCCGCGTGCGGAGCGAGGCGAGCAAGTCGCGCCGGACGCTTTCCGGAAACTGGCTGGCGTGGATCCTGACGCTGGCGGTGGCGCTCATGCGTTTCTATTTTTGCGGAAATTTTATGTAGAGCAGCCAATAAACGACCACGCCGGTCAACGAGACATACATCCACAACGGCCAGGTCCAGCGCGCGATCTTTTTATGAAAATCGAATTGTTGCAATCGCGCCCGGTTCAACGTCACCAGAATCATCGGCACAATGACCACGGCCAGGACGGTGTGGGTGAGCAGGATCACCAGATAAACCGGACGGAACCACTGCGGTTCCAGGAACCGCGTCGGTCCGCGGTGCAACACGACGCCGAGATAAGTATGGTAAGTGAGATAACAGATCAAAAAAACAATCGAGGTGACGAACGCCGCCACCATGCAGTTACGATGCGCGATTTTGTTTTTTTGCCGGATGAAAAGGTAACCGGCAGTCAGAAAAATGGCGCTCAGGCCGTTGAGCGAGGCGTTGACGGCAGGCAGGTCGAGCAGGGTCATTTCTCGTGTTCGAGTTGGTCCACGGCGGCGACGATATGCGGCAATACGTTCGTCCAATCCACGCCGTCGCCCTCGGTTTCAAATATGCCGCGCATGCGCGCCTGCTTGTCCACGATGACGAAGCTGGTGCTGTGAATGAACAGGTCGGCCGCGTCCTTCTGTTCCTCGGGTTTCACGGGAACGGCGCTGAGTTTCAGGCTGTTGGCCGCGAGCTTGCCGATCTCCATCTTCGAGCCGGTCAGAAAAACCCAGCGGTTGGAATCCGCGCCGAAACGTTCGGCGTATTTTTTCAGGACCGGCGGCGTGTCAAATTCGGTGTCGGTGGTCAGGGTCACGAGTTTGGCGCCGCTCGCTGGCGGCAGGGCGTCCTGGAGCGATCTCATCTGCCGGCTCATGATCGGGCACGACCCGGAACAACGTGTAAAAATGATGTCGGCGACCCAGACGTGGTTACTGAAGTCGGTGAGCGTGGCCGCCCGGGCATCCTGGTTCATCAGCACGAAATCGGCGACCGGACCGAGCACGGGCAAAGCGGTTTGCCGGTGGACGCGGTTGAGTTCCATCAGGGAAAGTGCATAAGCCAGGCACAGCATCACCAGAACCAGGAGGAGACCAATCCAGAGCGTCCGCGGCAGTTGTTGAGGAGCATCCGTCATATCCAGGCGCAATAAACCACACTGCGCCGCAAAAGGTAAGCGGATTTTTGCGCGCGAACCGCCGGGCCGGCCTATTCAAAACTGGCGGTCGTGCCGCTCTTGGCCTTGATCCACTTGTCGTAGTCCTCCTGGCTTTCCACGGTCAGGTAACCGCCGGACATGCTGTAGTGGCCGTTGCCGCAAAGTTGCGCGCAGTTGATCTGGTACTTGCCGATCTGCGTGGGGGTGAACCAGACCGGGACCCGCAGGCCGGGAATCGCGTCCTGGCAAACCCGCGTGGCGATGATTTTCAGCGAATGCACCACGTCCTTGGAACCGAGGTAAATGATGACGGGCTTGTTGACCGGCACGTGGATTTCATTGATCAACTGGATGTCGTCCTTGCCGTCGGGATCGGTCAGGTCCGCCCCAAACACATTGTCCATGGTGACCAGTTTCTCTTCTTCGTGGGGAAACTTGCCGTCGGGGCCGGGATAACGGACGTTCCACGCAAATTGCTGGGCGACGATCTGGATGACGGTGGATTCGCTCGCAGATGGAAATTCCTTCACGGCTTTCGCCCACAGCGGCGCGGCCACAAAAATCAGCAGCACGGCCTCGACGGCGGCGACGGCGAGTTCAATGTAATTCGAGGCGTGATTCCGGACGCCCACATAATCGGCCTTGGGATTGCGGGAACTGCGGAAACGGTACAGCGCGTAGAAGAAATAGATCATCCAACCGATGAACAGCGCGATCATCAGCCAATGAACGTAAATGATGAGGTTGTCAACGCCCACACCGTTGGTGGAGGCCAATGTCGGCAAGCCCAGAATTTTTTCACCAAACCATTGGTTCATAGCAATCAATTGACGGGTCCGGAGCCATCGGTTTCGTCGTCGACCGGCGGCGTCCGGCGCGCGACATGCACGAAGAAAAGGGCAAAGCAACTCAACATCGTGACGACGAAACCGAGCAATGTGACGATGCCCCAGTTCATCCCGACCGCCAGCGACGAATCGGTTTTACCCGTGCAAGCCGCACAAGCCAGCAACGACGAGGGTGCGAGGGCAAGGGCCGCCGCGACCGCGCCGGGCACAACCTTCAACAGTTTGCGAAACGAGATCATAGGTAACTGACGTCCTTGAGTTTTTTCAGAAAATAACGGCCGTAAAAAATCAGCGCCACGCCGCCCACCAACGAACTGATGCCGAAGAATACATCCTTTTTCGTGCCATCAGCGGAAAAGCCGCTGACCAGCAGCCAGACGCCGCAACCCAGCGCCAGCGCGCTGGAGATGGTGATGAAAACGATATGGAACGCTTTAAGGGACATGTTAAATATGGATGAGGCTGTTGGGCGCCAGGGACCAGATGGTCAAACCCATCAGGGCCGCGAAGAAAAACGCCGTGAAACCCATGACCAGATAAATCATTTTTCGCTCGGAGATGAGGTGCATGAAATAGGCCACCACCAGGAACGCCTTCACGGTGGCAATCGTCAAGGCCACCGCGATGTTGATCTCCGCGCTGGGAAATTGGATGAACGACGCCCACACCGTCAACACCGTCCCGGCCAGCAGGGCGATGAAGACAAAGATATAACCCCGCACCGAGTGCGTTTCGTGGGATGCCACGTTGTGATCGCTCATAACCTCAAAGTAAATATAAAACAGGGAACAGGAAAATCCACACCAAATCCACGAAGTGCCAGAACAAGCCGGACACTTCGATGCGGTTGGTAAAACGTTCCGGGTCGGTCCGCCACATTTTCGTGCCCGGCCCCCAAAGGAAGCTGATCACCACCGCGCCGCAGATCACGTGAAACGCGTGCAACGCCGTGAGCGTGAAGTAGATGGCCAGGTAAGTGTGATGCCACGGGCCATAGCGTTCCATCATCTTGATTTCCGTGGCCGGGATGGTGATTTCTTCGCGCTGGAGGTGCCGGGCCTCGGGGCGGTGCATGTCCATCAATTCCACCTCGTGATCCACCTCGTACCCGTGAATGGTCACGCTGCCAGTCTTCTTTTCCAGGTCAAAATCCTTGGACCGCTCAACCAAATGACCGTCGGCAAATTTGCCGTTGGCCAGGGTGATTTCAAAATGGGTGAATTTGTCGTGATATTCATACGACTTGATGCACACGAACGTCATCGCCAGCAGGATGGTCAGGGCGTGGTAGAATTTGAACCGTCCGTATTGGCGCAGCTTGCAGGACACCCAGGCCATGACCGTGGTGATGCTGGAAGTGATGAGTACGATGGTATTGGCCGTGCCGATGTACACGTTGAGCCAACCGTGCGGCCACATGCCGGGCTCGGCGCCCACCCGCAGCAAAACGTAGGCGGAAAACAACGCACCGAAGAGCATGACTTCGGACGCCAGAAAAAGCCAGATGCCCAGCTTGGCGTTGTACAACCCGGTGTCGCGGCGGGGTTCGACAATATAGGGAAAATCCATGGTGATTTATTTCGGCGGTTCGTTCTGCGGCGTAAAATCCGTGTCGTGGCCGGGAACGCTGTATTCATAAGGGCCGCGATAAACGTGGGGAGCTTCCGCGAAATTGGTGTGCGGCGGCGGCGAGGGCGCCTGCCATTCCAGCGTCGTGGCCTGCCAGGGATTGTCGTCCACTTTCTTGCCGTGCTTGATGCTCCAGAAGAAATTAATGATGAACGGGATCTGCGCCACCCCCAGGACACACGCGCCCCAAAGAATCCATGTGTGCATCTCCATGATGTTGTTGCTCAGGCCGCCGATGACGTCCGCGCCCGCCTTGTGGTTGACGGCTGCCGAGTAATTCGCACCGCCGTCCGCCATGCGCCGCAGCATGCCCGCCATGCCCTGCGCGAACATCGGCATGAACACGACATTCATGAAAATCAGCGAGCCCCAGAAATGCACCCGCCCCCAGAATTCATTCATCAGCCGCCCGGTCATTTTCGGGAACCAGTAATAAATGCCCGCGAACAGCGCGAAAATCGTCCCCGGAGCGACGACGTAATGGAAGTGCGCGATGATGTAATAGGTGTCGTGCAGGTGGACGTCGCTGATATTGAAACCCAGCGGCAGGCCGGTGAGACCGCCAATGCCGAACATCGGAAGGAACGCCAGCGAGAAGAGCATCGGCGTATTGAATCGGATGGAGCTACCCCACAACGAAATGAAAAAGCAGGTCAGGATGATCACCGACGGAATGGAAATGATCATCGTGGTGGCCTGGAAGAACCACGCGACTTTGGTGCCCATACCGGTCAGGTACATGTGGTGCGCCCAGACGATGAACGACAGGAAACCGATGGCGAGCACCGAATAGACGAGCGATTTGTAACCCCAGATCGGCTTGCGCGTATTGGCGGCGATGATTTCGCAAACGATGCCCATGGCCGGGAGGATCAACACATAGACCTCGGGATGGCCGAGGAACCAGAACAGGTGCTGCCACAACAACGGGCTGCCGCCGCCGCTGACATGGGCATAAGCACCACCCACCGCGAGGCCCGTGGGCAGAAAGAAACTCGTGTGTGCCAGCTTGTCCATCAACTGCATGACGGCCGCTGCCTCCAGCGGCGGAAACGCCAGCAACAGCAGGAAGCTCGTTACAAACTGCGCCCAGACAAAAAACGGCAGGCGCATCCAGGTCATCCCCGGGGCGCGCAATTGAATGACCGTGGCGATAAAATTGACCGCGCTCAACAATCCGGAAGTGATGATGAACACCATGCCGATCAGCCAGAAAACCTGCCCGTCGGTGGGCACCAGCGAGGCCAGCGGGGAATACGAGGTCCAGCCCGCCTGGGCCGCGCCGCCCGGGATGAAGAAACTGGTCAACATGGTGACGCCGCCGAGGACAAACGCCTGGTAGCTCGCCATATTGACGCGCGGGTAGGCCATGTCCGGGGCGCCGATCTGCAACGGCAGGACGAAATTGGAAAACGCCACGAAGGCCAGCGGCACGATGGCCAGGAACACCATGATCGTCCCGTGCATGGCCCCAAAGGAATTGTAGAGATCCGGCGACAGCGCGCCGTGGGGCGCCGCCGAACCGAGCACTTTTTCCAGCAGCGGACCCAGCAGCGGGACCGGCACGCCGGGCTTGGAAATCTGCCAGCGCATCAACAACATCAGGAAAAAGCCGAACAGCAGGAACACCAGCGAACTCAGCCCGTACTGGAGGCCGATGACCTTGTGGTCGGGCGAAAAAATGTAGGTCCCCCAGAAACCCGGGCCATGATGTTCATGCGCCCCGTGCGTTTCGTGGCCGTGCCCGGTTTCGTGCCCGGACTCCGGCGGAAAGGTATGAACGGTTTTTTCCATAGCTTATTTGACCTTGTCCCAGACCATGGCCGCCAACAGCAACGGCAGATAAATGATCGAAGCGAGAAACAACTGGCGCGCGCGCGGCAGGGTGAGCTGCCGCGAAAACTGGATGGCACACCACAAATAACCCGCGCCCAGAACCATCGCGACAGCGAGATAAACCGGCCCCGTCATCCGGAAGACGAACGGGCTCAAACTCATCATCATCAGCGCCAGCGTGTGGCTCACGGCCTGTTGCCCCGTCCGCCGGCCATCCGGGTCCACCACCGGCAGCATTTTGAACCCGGCTTTCGCATACTCATCGCGGTAAATCCAGGCGATCGAAAAAAAGTGGGGCATCTGCCAGAAGGCCAGGATGGCAAACAGCGCCCAGCCTTCACCGCTCAATTCGCCGCGCGCAGCCGTCCAGCCCATCATCGGCGGCAGGGCGCCCGGCACCGCGCCGATGGCCGTGTTCAACCAGGTCACTCGTTTGAGCGGCGTGTAAATGAACAGGTAACTGACGAACGTGACCGCGCCGATGACGCTGGTGATCAGGTTCACCGCCAGGGCGAGGTAAAGCATACCCGCCGTCGCGCACACCCCGCCAAAAATCATCACCGTTCCCGGCTGCAAACGGCCGGAAGGCAGCGGCCGGTTTTGCGTGCGGCGCATCTTCGCATCGTATTCGCGTTCCAGCAGCTGGTTCAACGCCGAGGCGCCGGAGGCAACCAGCGCCGTGCCCACCAGCAGGTGGAACATCAGCGCGAAATCCATGGCCCCGCGCCAGCCGACGTAAAATCCGACCAGCGTCGTCAGCAATACCAGCATCGTCAGCCGCGCCTTGATCAGGTCCGCGAAAACGGCCGTCCAGCTCTTTTCCGCGGCAACTGCCGGACTTAAAACTTCCAGGGTGGCTTTCATCTCATTTGTTTGCTGCCATGACCGGTTGCACTCCAAAAGCACCCAGGGATTGGGTTTCGGTCAACGGCTCCGAACGGCGGAAAGCGATGATGCACCATAGCGCGCCCAGCGTCAGCGCCAACGCGCCGACCAGCACGTGCGCCGTCGCCACGTCGGCGGCCTTGTTATACCAGATCGTCGCCGCGCCCAGCGCGACCTGCGCCAGTATCAATGCCAGCCATCCCCCCGCCAGCTTCGTCAGCGAATCCCGGCCGCCGAGCCGCCGCCACATCTGCCAGGCGCAGGCAGCCACCAGGATGAAAATCGCCAGCGCCATGCCGCGATGCGCCATCTGTAATCCGATTTGAAAGGCAGTGATGGGATTTTCGCCGTTGATTTCGGCCCGGCGCGCGTTATAGCCGGCGACCGCATCGGGGCTGGTGTCCGGCCACCAGCTGCCGTAGGCGAGCGGAAAATCGGGGATGGCCAGGCCGGCATGTTGATGGCGCATAGTGGCGCCCAGGATCAACTGGCCCAGGATCAATAGCGTGGTGACCAGCACGAGCGTCCGCAGACCGGACGGCACGCGGCGGATTTGCCGGTTCGCAACCAATCCGGCCCAAAACCGGCTGGTGAACAGCACCAGCGCGCAGGTCAAAGCGAAAAACAGTTGCGCAATCGTCCCGTGATAAATGCCGAGCGAATCCATGTGCATCGTTACGCGCAACCCGCCGAGCACACCCTGGGCGACCACGCCGAGAAATGCGGCCACGCCGAGCCAGCGCATCCAGGAGCGCGGGTCCTTCAACCAGAGCCAGACGGTGAGAACGGTGGTCATCAGGCCGACGGCCGAGGCGAGCAGCCGGTGCGTATGCTCAAAGAACGCCCCCCCGCTCCACAATTTGATGGGCAGGGCGAACATGTTGTAACCGTAGCTGGTCGGCCAGTCGGGCACGGACATGCCGGCTTCATGGCTGGTGACCAGGCCGCCCAAGCCAAGCAGCAGGAACGTGGCAAACGCCGTCAGCCCGGCGAACCCGCACAACCACGGATTGGTTTTAATTGGCGCTTCAGCATTCATATCAAAAATTAAATCGCCCCGACAGGGCCGGTCGGGGTCGTGCCTGTCCTTAAAAAAATCATTTCACTTCGAAGGTGAAATTCACTGTCGCTTCGCCGTCCTTGACCTCCACGTCCTGGGTCTGCGGGCCAAGTTTGCGGTGGGCGGCCGCCACGGTGTATTTGCCCGGCGGCACATTCTTGATGACAAATTTGCCGTCCGGGCCGCTGATGCAATAATAAGGGCTGTCGATCACACTGACCCAGGCGAACATCCACGGATGTACGTCGCACTTGAACCGCAGGAACATTTCCGGCTGGGCAAACTGGTAGTCCAGGTCCGCGCCGCCGGCCATTTGCACCTGGTTGGATTCGGGATTGCCGGGCACGGTGGGCGTGGCGTGAACATTATGGACGCAAGGGTCGGAATTTTTGACGATGAGCTTCTGGCCGGTCTGGATGGCCAGGATCTGGGGCGCATACAGGCAGCCCTTCTGGTCCAGCACCACGGGCGGAGCGCTCGCGCCGGTGGACTTGCCGGTGACGCCCTTCAAGGAAACCACCACATCCGCCAGTTCGCCTTTGGAGCCAACAACATAAAAATGGGTCGTCGGCGCGGCCTTGTACAGCGCGCCGCAGTTGGCGTCTTCCTTGATCGGCGTGATTTCCTTTTCCGCCGGCGGCGTGCCTTTGAGGGTGATGACCCCAACGATGTCCGCCGACTTTGCGACCGGCGGCAGCGCCAGCATCGCCAGCAGCAGAGCCGCGGGAAGTTTCATGTCTTTCATTGTTTCAATATTCAAAAAGCGCGTGGATTTTATCATCCCCCCTAATCCTGAGCAAGCCTGAGTGAGAAATTTCACCGGCCCTCATCGGCATCCTTGCCTGTTTGACGGCAGCTAATCGTCGGTGTTCAAATCAGCCACCTTGCGCCAGCATCCGTCCTTCGCGACAGAACGTGGTCAGTTCTTGCGGAGCACCCGGAAAAGCGTGATGCCGGCAAAAAGCCCTACCTGGCCAAGCAGACAACCCAGCCAGCCCCAGTGCAGCACGAAGAAGGTCACCGTGGAAATCAGCAACGATAAACCCATCCACTGCCAGGTGGATTCATTTTCGAATTCCGCCGCGCGATAGAAGAAAGCCGCGCAGGCGGCGATGATCAGGATGGCGAAATAGGGCATCGCTCAGCGTTGCCCGCCGGGCTCTAGCTCGGCAGGCTTTTCAAAACATGTACCGCGGCCAGCGCGGTCTGCGCCGCTTCCGTCCCGCGATTGTGCCGGGGATCGAGGCAACGGACGCGCGCCTGTTCTTCATTCTCCAGCAACAGCACCTCGTGGATGACCGGAATTTCGTACGCCAGCTGGATTTCCATCAGGGCGCGGCTCACGGTGTCGCCGATGTGGGCGGCGTGGGCCGTTTCGCCGCGCAGCACCACGCCCAGGCAGATGATGGCGGACAAACCGGGCAGGGTTCGGGCCAGCCGTTTGGCCACGACGGGAATTTCATACGCGCCCGGCACGCGGATGATCTGGATACGGGAAACCTCGGCCCGCCACAATTCCGCCTTGGCCGCGCGCAACATCGAATCCACGTAACGGGCATTGTAGCGCGACGCGACGATGGCAAAGGTGCCGTTGCCGGTTTCCGCCTTCGACTCGGCGTCCGCTTCCGCCTTCGATTCCGGATTTTTGCGCAACATGGTTTCTGAACCGCAGATTACGCCGCCGCCGTGAATTGTCCAAGCCAATCCTTAAAATTCAGGGTATAAGGCCAACGCTCCAACGGCTCCCGCTTCACCGTCCAATCCCGCCGTCCCATTCCACGTCCACCGGTTAGAAGTCCAGTTTTTCTCCCTTGGGTTTCAAGCTGAAGAGATACGTCGTCAGGTCATCCAGCTCGGTGTCCTTGATGACGGGTCCCCACTTGGGCATGAAGTGCGGCGGCTCCGGGCCAGCGGGATTCAATTTGGGGATGACGCGCTCTCCCCGCTTGATAAAAGCGATCAATTCACCCCTGGTATAGCCGTCGGCCACATAAACCAGGCTGGGAACCTGTTCCGCCGTCTTGGCATTTGTATTGTGCACCCCACCCTTGGCATCCGGGCCGTGACATTGGAAGCAACCGTATTTTTGAAACACGGCATGGCCGCGTTCCACCGGCGTCATTTTGGCCAGATCCGCCTCGGACGGGGCATTGCCGCTGATGGCTGCCCGCGCGGCTTTCATTTCGTCAACCGACACCGTGCTGCTTTTGTTTCCCCACGCCCCCCGGACATAGGTCAGCACGGCGGCGAGATCGGCGTCGGACAATCCCGCGCCCATTGGAGCCATGGCCAGATTCCATGGCTGGCCGGCCACTTGAATCGGACCATTGAGCCCGGCCAGCGGAACACGTGCGAGCGATGTGACGTCCCGGGTCACCCATTCGGAGCCGGCCAGAGGCGGTGCCTGGCCGGGTTTGCCCAGACCGTCACTGCCATGGCAGACACCACAGGCGGTTTCATAAACCGTCCGGCCATGGGCCAGTAACGAGGCCGCGCCGGATTGGGGTTGATACGAAGCCAGTTGGGCAGCGGAGGTGTAAGGAGCGTAAACCTGTTTGTCAAACCACCCGCTGTGACGGTCAAAATACACTGCACCGAGAAACAACAGCATCAGCGTCAGCATGATGATCCAAATCGGCATGGCCGAGGGTGACGCTGTCGACCCGGCATCGGCCGATGGGAATATGCTCGATTTTACCTCGTCGCTCATGAAGGAACATCGCTTCCCGATGTAATACTGGTCGCCGGTTGCGTAGCCGAACTACTTGCCGTCGTACTTGTCGTGGACTTCCTTGATCTTGGCTTCGGCATCGGCTTTCTCCGCCGCGGTGGCTTTCGCCAGTTTCTCATCGAGCATCGCCTTTTTGCGGACGCTGGAATCATAGACCAGGAATTCGTAGATTTTCTTTCCGTCGGAACTGTCAATGCCCGAGCCGGGCTTGTGCATCATCCGTTTGACATAGCGCGACCATTCGTCGGGCAACACATAGTCGCAATTGACGGGACGGCTCAGTTTGTGGCACTGCGTGCATTTCTGGCTGAACACCTCGTAATTGTCCTGGATGCCCTGGGGATATTTGGACGCATCAATGGTGGCCGGGCCTTTTTCGAACCGGTCGATACGGGCCTTGGTTTCCGCATCGAGCTGGTCTTCGGCGCGTGCCACGCCTGCCCCAAACAGGATCAGCGTGGCCGCACCCAGGAGGAACACCCCAAATTTATTGTTCATTCGCATAGTGATATTTTTCTGTTTGGGTTAAAAGCCATAGGAAAGTTGGATAACAAACTGGCTGGAAGGCAATCCATTGGCATTGAGCCCGCGGTTCTTAAACCATTCGTAGTCGCCCTCCAACAGCAGCGTGTTCGTGAGGTAATAGACAAAACCGGTGGTAAACCGATCGGTGGTCGATCCCATCGCGTCATTGGCCGAGTCATAGCGCTCGACCAGTTCAAGGTCGTTCACCACGGGTGCATCCAGATTCAGCCCCGCGAGTTTATAACCCGCCTGAACCCACCAGCCTCCCGGTTGGATGGTTCCGGCATTGTCCGTTTGTTCCCAGGTCTTGATATACTCTCCCTTCACTTCAATATAGGGACTGATATGAACGGCCGCATCCACCACAAAAGCCGACCAGAGAGCATTTCCCGCCCAAGTGCCCGACTGGCCCGAGAGACCCAATTCAACATCGTAATGGGCTTTCCAGGGATAAAACCAACCGATGCGCCCGCCGCCGCTGGGGTTGCCATTCAGATTCGGCGAGTCTCCCACGTTGCCGCCCAGGTCCAAGGACCCGGCGTTGGCGGTGCCATCGACTGATGAAGGTCCGTTCACCCCGTAGGCGGAGTAGGTCAGCATCTGTCCCATTCCCCCGACCGGCACCGCGCCCCGCAACTGGGCGCCCACACCGCTGCCGGGCAGGAAATCAACCGGCAACGGGTCATCCGGTATCTTGTTCAGCCAGCCCGCCGCCCTTTCGGAATAGGTGCCCAACGGCAGAACCATGTCCCCGGCCACGATCGTCACGTAATCGTTGAGCAGGTAATCCAACTGGGCAAAACTCAAATCCACCGCCGTCGAACTGCCGCCGTTGGGCAGCCCGTTGGTCCCGGTGTTGTTTTGGAGCGTCACATCGAAGCCAGCCTCGAACAACACGTTGTTGTTCGCCCGGAACAGGAAGATAGGCGCAAAATCCGCCAGCGCAAAAGTGCCGTTCTGCCCCTTGGCCTGTCCGAATTGAACCTCGGCGTCGCCCACCATCGTGAAGTTGTGCAGTGCGTTCATGACGGGATTCGCCGGTTGGATTCTGGCCGCAGCATCGGCTTTTTGCTCCGCGTTTGTGGCCAGCGTTTGCGTTTCGCCCAGCCGTTGTTGCAACTGCTGGATGGTCTGCTGGTCCTGCTGGTGTGTCTGTTGGTCCTGGTCGTGCTGTTTTTCCAATTGACTGACTCTTTGGTTGTCATTGGTAACCATGCTTTTCAAGGCATTGAAATCCTCATCGGTGATCATCGCCGCCGCGCGCGGCGTCAGGGCCACCCCCAGGACACAAATCGCCGCCGCCATACCGGTAATTAGGGAATATATTTTCATGGGTAAAATAAATGGGTGAAGGTTCCCGGGTTTTAGCTGCCGGCGTCTTCCTTGAGAAACTTCAGGATCTCCTTGGCCTGGGCCGCGGGAAGGTTGGCCCGCACCCGCATGTGCAGCATGATGGTCTGCCACTGGCCAGGAGTGAATTCGGTGGCATAACGCTCCGGGTGACAACGCGAACAATTGATCGCGTACAGCTCGGCGCCAGTGAGCTTCTTCGGAGCGGCCTTCGGCTCCGCTTTCTGGTCCGTTTTTGGTTCCGCCTTCGGGTCGGTGTTCTTTTCCGGGTCGGCGTAGGCCGATGTCAGGCCCAGCCCCATCAGGCATACGCCCAATAGCGTTGAAGCAATAAATAAGATTATCTTTTTTATTTTCATATCTTTTAAGTGTAATACTTATTTTGTTTTTCTTGTCACAATTTTTAGCCAGTCCATTAAAACAGGCTCCGCCAATTTTGTTATTTCAGCACCCTTTTTTGGCCGGGGGAATTCGAGGGGATGGCCCGGCGGAAGCGAACCAGCCGGACCGCGCGCCGTCATGCCATGAACGTTCACTTGCATCCTCATTTCAGAGTGTTTGTCCGTTCACGCCCAAAAACATAAAGAGGGAAAGTGGGCGGGCGATATGGGGTGTTTACCCCATATCCGACCCGATGAGTTCGGACCGGAGATGAGGGATCAGAATGGCGACGAGCGACTTCTGCGGCGAAGACCGTCGGCGGGAGAATTTATGGTTCGAGGCAAAAATGGCCTCGACCGCCGGGGCGGATTAAAGCAGATGCCCCATCTTCTCGCGCTTGGCCTTCAAATACTTCTCATTGTGCGGATTGGGCTTCACGCGGATCGGCAGTTGCTCGACAATCTTCAGCCCGTACCCCTCCAGCCCGACCAGTTTTTTGGGATTGTTCGTCAGCAGTCGGATGGTTTTCAGGCCGAGGTCCACCAGGATTTGCGCGCCGAGACCGTACTCGCGCAAATCCATCTCGTAGCCGAGTTTTTGGTTCGCCTCGACGGTGTCGTAGCCCTGTTCCTGCAACTTGTAGGCTTTGATTTTCGGCGCCAGGCCGATGCCGCGGCCCTCCTGCCGCATGTAAACAATCACGCCCCGCCCCGCCGCGGTCACCTGCCGCATGGCCTGGTGCAGTTGTGACCCGCAATCGCAACGGCGCGAGCCGAACACGTCGCCGGTCAGACATTCACTGTGAACGCGCACGAGGACGTTTTGCCGCCCGGCCACGTCGCCGTGCACGAGCGCGAGGTGATGCTGGCCGTCCAGCTTGGAACGATAGAGATGCAAATTGAAATCACCGTAGTCGGTCGGCATCTTGACGGTTTCGACGGGCTCGACCAGTTTTTCCCGCGTGCGCCGGAATTCGATCAGATCGGCGATCGTGCAGATTTTCAGGCGGTGTTTTTTGGCAAACTTCAATAATTGCGGCAGGCGCGCCATCGTGCCGTCATCGTTCATGATCTCGCACAAGATGCCGACGGCCCGGCATTCGGCCAGCGTCACCAGGTCCACTGCCGCCTCGGTGTGGCCGGAACGCTGGAGCACGCCGCCGGGACGCGCCCGGAGCGGGAACACGTGGCCGGGCTGGACCAGATCCTCCGGCACCGCCGTGGGCGAGGCCATGATCTGGATGGTTTTCGCCCGGTCGGCGGCGCTGATGCCGGTGGTGACGCCGCGCGCGGCATCCACGCTCACCTGGAAATCGGTGCGGAAGCTTTCCCGGTTCTGCCGCACCATGCGCTCGATACCCAGCTGCTGCAGCCGTTCGGACGTCGTCGGCACGCAAATCAGACCGCGGCCGAATTTGGCCATGAAATTCACCGCAGCCGGCGTGACAAACTGCCCGGCCATGATCAAATCCCCCTCGTTCTCGCGGTCGGCATCGTCCACGACGATGACCATTTTGCCCTTCCGAAGGTCGGCAATGACGGACTCGATGCGGTCAAAAGTTTTTTTCATCGGCGAAGATAGCATAACCGGCTGCGGTGCAAACGCCAGAGGCAAAACCAACCGGCGGGGTCCGGATGCACCTGGACCCTGCGCCGGAACGCCGCATTCATGCGGCAGCGGACCGCGTAACGGAATGCCCGGCCGGATAAATCCGGCGTTCCCTCCGAAACGATGCAGCTCTGTTTATCGTCACGTTTCGGCGCGCCCGATCTTGCCGCGTCGATTTTTGCTGGCTTGACATCAATTGCCGGCTCACGTTTCTTGCTGTCCTGTTAGAGGGCGCTTTTCAATGAGCGGCGGCGGGAAGACGTAGCAACCGAACGACCGAATCCAATGTCATCAAAAAAACTGGGCAACGGGGCCGGCAGACTTTCGAACGGAAACCCCGCAAGTCTGCTCCAGGAATGTTTCGCCTGCGGTGTGCTCGTCGTAGGCGCCCGCAAACGCATCGCTGCCTGCACCGACGAAGCCGCCGGACACCTGAACCGCGACGCAGCAAAGCTGCTGAACGCGCCGCTGAGTTCGCTGCCCGCGCCGCTGGCCCGACTGATCCAGGAGACGGCCAAAAACGGCAAGGCGATTCTAAACCGCGAAATTCCCATCGGGCGCACGGCCGCCTTGCGCGCCAGCATTTTGCCCATCAAAGCCGGCGAACTGTCGGAAACGGTCGTGGTCCTGAACAGCCTGACGTCCACGCCGGTCTTCGAACAGAACCTGCGGCGGCTCGACCGGCTGGCCGGCCTCGGCACGCTCTCGGCCAGCATGGCGCACGAAATCAAAAACGGCATGGTCGCCATCAAGACGTTCGTGGAGGTGCTCTCCCAGAAGGGGCAAGACACGGAACTCACCGAGATCGTCGGACGTGAACTGGAGCGCATCAACGGTATTGTGTCGCAGATGCTGCGGTTTGCCGCGCCCAACCGCGCGGCCTTCACCACCGTAAGCATCCACGAGCTGCTCGACCATTCGCTCCGCGTGATGCAACACCAGATCAGCGCGAAATTGATTTCCCTGCAACGCCAGTACCAGGCCAGGCCGGACACCGTGCGCGGCGACGACGCACAACTGCAACAGGCATTCATGAACCTGCTGCTCAACGCGCTCGAAGCAATGGGCACCAACGGCGTGCTGACCGTTGGCACGGAAACGGTGAAGGACGAACAGGGCGGACGGCAATTGCGGGTCAACATCCAGGACACCGGCGTAGGCATCGCGCCGGAAAACCTCGAGCGAATGTTCGAGCCGTTTTTCACCACCAAGCGAAACGGCACGGGCCTGGGCCTGGCCATCAGCCATCGCATCGTCCTGGAGCATCATGGTTTGATTCAAGTGCACAGCGACCCCGGCAATGGCTCGCGGTTCAGCCTGTCGCTGCCGGCGTTTACGGCGGGGTGACAGCGAACCTTCGGGTGTTGATGGCGCGGAGATTTTTCTAAACTTATCTAAATTCATCCTCTCATGGCGCGGGTTCTAAATTCCGCGAACCCGATGGATTCAGAACCGAATCAATCATGCAAAAATGCTGCCCGCCGGCTATCATTGAAAATGTCATCCTTCCGTAACGTCCATCAGCAAGCCGATAGTAAAATTTCAGGTCAACATCGCTTGTCCAATCGGTGCGGTCGGTGGGCATCGCTATCCCGTTTGTGGGCGCGTATCCGTTTTCCGGCGCTTGAAAGGCAAACTCCTCGTCCGTGGGCACAACTCCGCCACCGGGGATGGTGACGACGCAATGCCAGTCGTATTTCTGGCCGGACGGTTTTCCCTGGTCGTCTGTCCAGCATTGCACCACCAGGTCACTGCTTCCCTCGGTCGTGGCCTTGCCCGTCGTCAGGTCAATGCCAAGCGGTGTTCCATCACGGGCAACCCGGTAATTTTGTTTCACTCCGATTAAGTTTTCACCAGTGCTTTTTTTGCGCAAATGAAAGATGACTGGATCCCGCGGATCCTATGAAATGGCTTTTGGCAACGCATACAAAAAAGTTTGTTCCCCTCTGCCTGAAGAATAATAACCTCGCTTGCCGAATGAAATGGTTAAGCTTGCCCCGCGCTTTCCGTTCAGCGAGAACAACCCTTCAGAATCACTTTTGGTGTCAGCCATTCTCATGCCGTCTCTTGCAGGAATCTCACTCCAACGGAAATGGATGTTCGCTTCTGCGACTGGATTACTGGCCTCGTCTAGGACCTTTCCATAGAACTCAATGGGAGCCTGCCATGCAGTTAGAAACTTTGTTTCTATCAGGTTGGTCTTTGAAGCTTCTCTAGCAAGTGAACTCACCGAGGCCGGGTTGGACGATAGTTGGGAAATGTTTGTGAGTTGGCGATGTTCGACCATCTGCGGTTGTTCCGGTCGATTCGTGAGCGTCGCCTCTGCTTGCACCGGCGTTTCGCGCTTGGCCGTATGGCGAAGCCAGAGGAGCAAGAAGTTCGCTGCTATTACGAGGATGCAAAGTATCCAAATTCGTGTTCTCATGGGGCTGGTATCAGTTTGCAACTTCTCAAAATTTGTTGAAAGTAGGGCCGCACAACAAAGGGGTCAGTCAATAGTATAGTGCTTTTTCTTGTTTGCGCGCTTCTGCCAGTAGAGCAAGTGTGCCAAATACGTCTTGGTCCCCGTTTGCAACCGTTTCGCAATCCATTCCAGCGTCATCGTCGTCTCCCGCCGCAACCGTTGGGCCATGATCACCTTCTTTGCATCACCTTTCTCACGCTCCAACAAAGTCTTGTCACTCCAACCGTGTCTCTTCAACTCCTCAGCCACAATTCGCTCCGCCGTTGCTTGGGCTGACTCACGCACGGCCTCGCCGTAATGCCATGCGCCAATCTTGGCCGACACTTGGGCCAGCAATTCCTTTTTCAAGGTTTCTTCCCCAAAAAACCAGCCTCGCCGAACCGCCTTAAATGTGTCTCCCTCGGCCATTCCACGCCGCTGTTCCAGCACTTCCTCCAATCGTCGCCGCCCGGCCACGCTGTCTCGCGGAATATGATACTCGCCCAGCAAGCGATCCACCCTCAACCACGGCCAGCGCTTGCCCGGAGTCTTCAAGTATTCCGGCCAACTGCCCCAGTGATATGTTCGCAAGAGTTGTTCCGCTCTCAAGAGCTTTGCCCGCGCCGGATTCAAATGCACATAATCACACACCGTCCGTAGGTAACCATCCCCGCTCCCATCTACGATCAATGCCTTGTATCGCCCACTGAACAAATGTCCGAAGGCTTTGTGCCGCCGGTTGAACCGCAAAGTGTAGGTCCCCAAAAACCATTTCATCCCCGCTACTAAATTACCTTGCGGCGTTTCCACCACCAGATGAAAGTGATTCGGCATCAAACAGAGGGCATGAACTTGCCAGCCAGTTTTCGCACAAGCTTCACCCAGGGTATCCAGAAAGCGTTGCCGGTCTTCGTCGTCCTTATAAATGGGTTCCCGTCGGTCGCCGCGACTCATCACGTGATACAATGCCCCCGCATATTCCACTCTTAGTTTGCGCGCCATGAATCATACATTGTGGCAGGGGAATGCAGTTGTCAATACTATTGACTGACCCCTATGTGCTGCGGGTGGCCGCCATCGGGCGATGGATTTTATTCCCCGACGAGGTGATAGGGCTGGACGGCGTCGTCACCGACGTGGACTTTCGGCGCGGCCTTGAGCGAGAAGGTAAAGGCCACCGTGTAATCCGTCGGGCCGGTGGTGTTGTTCTGCACCCGGAAAGTCAGCGCGCAGGTCCAGCTCCGCAGGTCGCGGTAGAGCGTATAATTTTGTTCCTGCAACTGGCCGTCCGCGGCATTGTATTCGTGCCGCATGCGCATACCCCAGTTGTCATTCAGCCGGTAGAAAAAGGTGCTGGTGATGAAATTGTTCGCCTGGTTGAACCCGTCAAATCCGTTGCGCAAATACCAGTAGCCGAACCCCCAGCTCCAGCGCTCATTTGGTGTAAAGTTGAGTTGATTAAACGCCAGATTCAACCGGCCGCCATTGATTGCGTAGCGCAGTTGCGAATCCAGCGCGATCCACGAACGCGGCTTGAAGGCAAGGTCGGAGTAAAGATCACTGAACGTCGCCTGGTTGCTGAACGGCTGGTCAAGATTGGGCAGGTCCTTGCCCGGGGTGAGCCGCCAATCCAACATCACATTCCAATCGACCAGGTTGTCGAGCTGCCCGTCGCGTTTGGTCTGGAGCGTGTTGCGCAGGCCGAAACGGATGACATTCTCGCTGTCAATGGAATCGATGTTGTTGTAATCGGGAAACTGCACCGGCAACAGCAGCAGGCTGGGCAACGCGGAATCGAACTGCGGCAGTTGCGCCGGCTGCGTGCTGGGCGAGGGCACATAGGTATAGGTCACCGACGGCTCGACAATGTGGCGCAGGCCGCTGACGGCCAGCAGCGAATTCGTCGCGCCCGCCCAGAGCTGCGAGGCTTTGAACGAGGTCTCGACGCCGGTGTTGAACACCCAGCGATCGGCTTCGCCGTTCGTGCCGCCCGGCCCGGTTTCCGCCCCGTAATAAGTGAAGCGCCCGCCGGCGCGGGGAGTGACATTCAGCCAGCCGAAATACGTCTCCGGCAGGAGCAATTGTTGGAAGGTGTCGGCGCGGGGGGCGGCATAAGCCGGCGGCGTGGGCCCGTTCGTGTCCGCAAAAAACATCTGGTAATAGCCCGCCGAGCTTTCGCTCTCGTAATAAAGCGGCGTGTTGAAGACCTGCTGGCGATGGCCGGTGAGCCGTACATCGGGCAGGCGTTCCACCTGGTTGAAAAAATTATTCAACTGCGGCGTGGCCTCGGCATCGACGCTCCAGTTGTCCCAATACCGGTTGACCTCGAAGAACGTGTTGGGCTGTGGATTGTTGCGATATTCGCCCTCGAAAAAATCATGCAGCACGAGCGGATCGGTCTGGTAATTGACGAGCGCCTTCAGATTCAAATTGGTGGCCGGGGTCGCCTGGTAGCCAAGGTAAAAGCGCTGCCGGTCCTTGGGAATGCCATTGGTCCAGGGCGTGCCGTTCGTGCTCGTGTTCGGTTTCTCGTCGTGTAAATAATAATACCTGAACGTCCCCTCGCCCCATTGGCCGAGGTTCAGGTGCAAGTCCGGCCCCACGCCCAGCCCCCGCTTCTCGCGATAATCCAGGTGAAGCTTTCCGTCCACCTCGTTGTTGAGATACCAGGTGTAGGTGCTGAGCAAAAATGGCCCGTAGGAGCTGCGGTAGCCGGGGACAAAATTCAAATTGTTTCCGCGCGGCCCCAGTTCCCGCCGGTAATACGGGAAGTAAAACACCGGCACCCCGTCCGCGAAAACCACGGCGTTCCACATCTCGACGTATTTCCCGGGGACAATTTTGATGTGGCTGGAGCGGACGCGCAGCTCCGGTTCGCTGACGTCATCCGTCGTGACATAGGCATGACGCGCGTGGTAAGTGCTATTGGTGATGTCGCCCTGCAATTGTTTACCCTCGGCGAACATGGGCGGTTTGCCGGTACGAAACTGTTCGCTCTGCATCTGGTGGGTTTTGAAATTGAAACGGATATGCTCGCCGGTCCAGATTTGATCGCCTTCCTCGATACGCACATGGCCGTTGGCCATCACCTCACCCGTCTGATAATCAAGCATCGCATTGTCCGCGATAAGGGTCGTATTGCTCCCGTACTGCACAAAGATATTCGTGCAGTACACCTTGTTTCCCACCGTATCCATGCTGCCGATGGGCGCGCCGGGAATGATTTGATTCAGCGCCTGCACTACCCAGGAAGCTTGCTCTTGAGCCGAGACGACGAACGGGAAAACCGCGCAAAAAAAGGCGAGCAGGGCAATGGCGGGCGGTTTTCTCATCAGGCGCGGCCAATTAAACAAAACGAAATGAGCTTGTCGAGAATCGAAGGACGAGCGGCGCGGACAAAAAATATCATCGCCGCCCGGATGTCTTCGGCGTCATGGTGCCGGCTACCGGTTCATAGCCGCACCGAAATGCCGTTCCGGGCGAGGAATTTTTTGACGTCACCCACGGTGTATTCGCCAAAATGAAAAATACTCGCGGCCAGCACCGCGTCCGCCCGGCCGGCCTGCAACACCTCCGCCAGGTGTTCCAGCGTGCCCGCGCCGCCGCTCGCCACCACCGGCACGCCGACGGCCTCGCTGATCCGGCGGGTGATGACCAGGTCAAACCCGGCTTTGGTGCCATCGGCATCGATGCTGTTGAGCACAATTTCGCCCGCGCCGAGTGACACCGCGCGTTCGGCCCAGGCCACGGCGTCCAGTCCGGTGGCCTGCCGGCCGCCATGGGAAAAGGCCTCCCATCTGTCCGGCGCCACCTTTTTCGCGTCGATCGATACCACGATGCACTGGCTGCCGAATTTTTCCGCGCCGGCACGGATCAAATCGGGATGGGCGAGCGCCGAGGAATTGATGCTGATTTTGTCGGCGCCGGCGCGCAACATTGCGAACATATCGTCGACGCTCCGAAGGCCGCCGCCGACGGTGAGTGGCATGAAACATTGGTCGGCGGTGCGTTCGATCACCTCCACCATGGTCGCGCGACCGTGCGCGCTGGCGGTGATGTCGAAGAAAACCATTTCATCCGCGCCCTGCTCGTTGTAACGCAGCGCGAGTTCCACCGGGTCGCCGACGTTGCGCAGTTCGCCCGCCTCGGCTTTGCCGAACTGGACGCCGCGCGTGACTTTGCCGTCATGCACGTCCAGACACGGAATCACTCTTTTGGCCACCATGAGCAGGCATTAAAACGGCGGCGACGATGCACAGCAACTGATTAACCTGTCAACTTATTCACACCGCAAATGAACGTCCACCGCAGGCTGCATTATAACCTTGACGCGCGATTTTGTGGCACTAGGGTTGCTTAAGGCTATTCGTTTCAAAACCCAAATGGCTATGAAATCATTTCTCACCCTTATTGTACTTGGTTCATTATCATGTGCCTGGCTGCTTACCGGTTGCTCCCGCACCGACTACGGCAACACCAGCCCGTATCACCCCGGCCCGGTAGCCGGCAAAACCGTCGGCAATGCCGTTGGAGTCACCGCCGGCAACGTTGCCGGTTTTGGCGTCGGCACCGTCCAGGGCGTCGCCCATGGCATGGCCGCGCCGTTCGATCCGAGTTACCATATGGTGCGTTATTGGCGCGCGGAGACCACGGCGGATGGCCGGACAGTCCAGGTGCCGTATGATATTTTGGTGGATCAATATGGCCGCCCGGTGCATATGCCGCCACCGACGGGAAATTCCAAGCCGCCGCCGGCAGTAACCGCGCCAGCCACCACCAATGGCGCACCTCAGTAGTTAGATTGTTTTGATTTTTGCCAACCGCACAAAAAATATGCGCTTCTTCACTCCATTCCTGCTGGCCGCCGGTTTACTGGTTTCTGGATCTTTGTTCGCCGCCGATCCGCCCGCCAACGCCCCGCTCCGCAAAGTCGCCATCATTGTCGAAAACCGAGCCGGTGCGCAGCTCAATGACAAGGTCCTCGTGCTCGAGGACTTATTGAGCAGCCGCATCGCGGGCAAGGGCTATTCGGTCATCAGCCGCGAAGTGACGGTCAATGCTTTGAAAACATACCCGTCCGTGGGCGTTGCCGTGTCTTCCGAAAGTGCCGCCAAGGCCAACACCGGGACGGCGGCTCACACCCACTCCACGTCGGCGGGGACGGCGCATGACGAACTGGCCCAGGCAACCGCCCAGCGGGCCAAGTCAGCCGACGCCTCCGGCGCCAGTGCCAGCTCCGTGGATCTGGCGCAGACGGACTCGGCGAAGTACACCGGCGGGCAAACCAATTTGAGCAGCGAATTCAGCCATGGCTCCGCTTCGATGGAATTGTCCCAGTCGGACTCCGCGAAGGTCGCCGTCACCCCGGAGACGACCAAGCTGGACCAGGCGCTGAGTGACAGCACCTCCGCGCTCCGGCTGGCGCAAAACCTCGGAGCCGATTTCATTTTGATCCCGTCGCTCACGACCTACGGCACGGAGAAAAAGACCTACAACGGCGATGGCATCAGCACGGTCAACGTCACGTATACGCTGCGCGTCAGCTGCAAAATTGTCGAGGCCGGCGCCGGCGGCGCTCTCCAGGGCAACACGGTCACGGCTTCCAAAACCATCCGTCAGAGCGGCAATTTGCAGGTGGACAGCAGCGACGTGATCAATGACTTGCTCGACGACGCCGCCGATCAGCTGGCCGACAACCTCGTACAGAATGCCGGATCGCTGCCCACCGAGGTCGCCAAGGGCAAACAGGTTGATTTCTCCATCGTCTGCTCCATGACGGACATCAAGGATCAACCGATCCTGGTGCCGGACGTGCAGGTGACAGCCGACAAGCGCGTCGTGAAGACCAACGCCCCCATCGAGGTCCAGCCGCTGGATGTAACCGTGGAGCTGGACGGCGTCGCGATCGGTTCGGCGCCCGGTACCTTCCAGGCATTTCCCGGCTTGCACAAGCTGCGGCTCTCCCGCGAAGGCTTCAAGGATTGGGAGCGGACGGTCAACGTCTATCCCGGCCAGAAACTGCGGGTGGCGCTGCAAATGAGCGACGCCGGCTTTGCGCGCTGGCAGGAAAACCTCTCCTTCCTGCAGTTGCTGCAGGACGACCGCAAGTTGACGGACGCCGAGGTCAAGCGGATTGAAGGCGTGGCGAAATTTTTCAGCGAAAGTCATTACCGGGTGGACACCAAGGAAAACGTCAAAATTTATAAAAGCCTCTATTAACTGAATCAAACCATTGCCATGAAAAATTCCCTTTTCCGCAACTTTTGTCTCGGTCTTTTGAGCGCTGCGCTGCTGGCGGCGCCGGCCTCCGCCCAGGACGGCAAGGCCACGCTGGCTGTTTCGTCCATCAAAGCCACACCGTCGCTGGCCGCCTCGGTCAAGCCGGACAAAAAACTGGAAATGGGACGCATCATCGAGTCCCTCGACAGCCAGCTGATTGACCGCATCAACGCCACGCGCAAGTTCGACGTGGTGGGGCGCAGTGATTTGAACGATGTCATCAAGGAGCAGGACCTGGGCGCTTCCGGCAACGTGGACGCCAAGACCGCCGCCAAGGCCGGCAAACTGACCGGCGCGAAATATCTGCTGGTGACGACGGTGGACGACTATCAGGATTACGTGGAGAAGGCCACGTTTGAAGGCACGGGCCGCGCCGCCACCAAGCGCGTCTTCCGGTTTTCGGTCGTGGGCAAGGTTTATGATGCGAGCACCGGCAAATTGCTGGAGTCAGCGAACTTTCAAACCGGCAACGACCAGTTCAAGCAGATTCAGGAGGAACGCAGCTATTCGGTGAAGGACGGCGAATTGAGCGATGAGATGATGGTGGCGGTTTCGCGGGACATGGCCCAGAAAATCGCCAATCGCATTGCCGACGTGATTTTCCCGGCCAAGGTGCTGCTCAAGCGCGACAAGGAAGTCACCATCAACCGCGGCGAGGGCGGCGGTGTGGCCGTGGGCGACACGTTCAATGTTTTTGCGCAAGGCGAGGAATTGATTGACCCGGACACCAAGGAATCGCTGGGCCGCGAAGAGGTGAAGGTGGGCAAGATAAAAGTCACCCAGGTCAACCCCAAGACTTCGACCGGGGAAATTCTGGATGATACCGGCATCGACAAAGGCGCGATCCTGCGCAAACCGCAGTAAACCCATAGCCAAAGGCCAACGAACGTGAAAACGCACCATGCAGTTACACTCAAGAAGTGTCTCCTACCGCTGTTTTTTGCCGCCGTTTTCGGCCTGTTGACGACCGGGTGCAGGACCTACCAGCAGCAAAATCAGGTCATCATGTATTGGCATCAGGGCAACATGACCAATGCCGTGGCCGAAGCCACAAAAATGGCCAACAAAAACGAAACGGGCAAAGACGCCATCATCTGGCATCTGGAGCAGGGCGCGGTCCTGCGCGGCGCCGGCAAATACGAGGAAAGCAACAAGGTGTTTGACGAAGCGCAGGGTCGGATTGACCAGTACTCGCAGGAAGCCAAGGTAAAAGTCGGCGCCGAAGCCGGCGCGTTGTTCTCCAACCAGGCCAATCTGCCCTACCGGGGCCGCTCCTACGACGGCATCATGCTCAACACCTACAAGGCACTGAATTACCTTCAACTGGGCGAACCCGACAAGGCGCGCGTGGAGCTCATCCGCGCCTACCAGCGCCAGCAGGAAGCCGTCGAGGACAACCAAAAACGCATCGCCAAGGTCCAGGCCGAGGTCGACGCCAGCACCAATAAGGCGGCGATCGACAAGGCGCAGGAGGACCCGAAATTCAAGTCCCAGATGCAGGGCGCTTACACCAATTTTGACAACCTCAAACCCTACGCCGACTACGTCAACCCGTTCACCGTTTATCTCGACGGCCTGTTTTTCATGGCCAATGCGGCGGATGCCTCGGACCTGGAACGCGCCCACAAATCGCTCGAACGCGTCGTGAGCTTTGATCCGAACAACGAATACGTCAAACAAGACCTGGCCACGGTGGATAGTTTGATCCAGGGCAAACCGTTGGCCCCGACGACCTATGTGATTTTCGAGACCGGTTGCGCGCCCGTCCGCGACCAGGTTCGCATCGACATTCCCATCCTCGTCGCGAAGGTTTCCTATGTCGGCGCGGCGTTTCCCACGCTCAAACCCGAGGGTAATTATCTTCCCAGCCTGGCCGTGACTGCCAACGTCGTCACCATGTCCACCAACCTGACCGCCACGGCCAGCGATACAATCGTGACCGCCAGCGGCACGACCACGGTGACCAACGAAACGACCGTGACCGTCAGTACCACCACCACTGCCACCAACGATGCGGGCGCAACGGTTACCAGCACCACCGCAACCACCAACGAGACGGCCGTGGCCGCCAACGGCACGACTTCGGCAACCAACGATCCGGCCGTGATCGCCAACAGCACCACCACCACGACCGTCAATAGCACCACCGTAACCACCAACAACCTGGCCGCCACGACCAGCCTGGTGGCCAGCATGGACAGCGTGATCGGCCTGGATTTTAAGAATGACATGCCCGTCGTCATTACCAAAACCATCGCCGCCACCGTCGCCAAGGCCGTGGCCGCCTATGCCCTCAATGACGCGGCCAACCAGCAGGGCGCTGTCTACGGACTGATATCCATGATCGGCACCGGCATTTATCAAGCAGCCGTGAACATTGCCGACGAACGCACCTGGACGACGTTGCCGAAGGAATTCCAGGTCTGCCGCATCCCCACCCCGCCCGACCGCAAGCTTGAACTGGAGGTGCCCGGGCCCGGCGGTACCCAAAAAATCCCGGTGACAATCGGAGACGGCACGATTAATATCGTTTACGTCAAATCCATCACGGCCGCCAGTCCGCTGCTGGTGACACAAATGAAATTGAAATGAAAACACGCATTTTTCTCCCCCTCGCCGGCGTGCTGCTGCTCGCCGTCTCTGGTTGCCGCACCTCGATGAACACCGTGGAAAACGCCCAGAAAGAGGGCCAGCGCCAGATGGTCTCCGACCAACGGGTCGTCACCGACGCCAGCCTGGCCGACAAGGTTTCCGTGGTTGGCGTCAATCAAGCCATGACTCCGGGTGGGCTGCTCAAAATCCAGATCGAACTGCTCAACCGCAGGCATTCCCTCCAGCGTTTCAGCTACCAGTTCGAGTGGTTTGATGCCAACGGCATGCAGGTCAACAATGTCGCCTCGCCGACGGTCCCCAGCCAGATTGACGGCGGGGAAGACAAATTCATCACCAGTGTGGCGCCAACACCCACGTGCAAAGATTTCCGTGTCAAATTCGTTGAAAACTGATCACTCCAACTGAAAGATCCCATGAAAAAAAACGTCATCTTATCCCTCTTGGCCGCCGTCCTCCCGCTGATTGTCGGCGGTTGCGGTAGCCAGGCGCATTACATTCAAACCGGCGGCCGCGAAAGCGTGGTCACCGTCAGTGGCATCAACATTCAGGATTTCATCCAGGCGGCCGACGCTGCGACCAGCGACCTGCTGGCGTCCGGCAAGCTCGACAAGGTGGCCAATCCACCCGCCGTGCTCGCCATCAGCCGCATCATCAACAACACCGGCCAGCAGATTGACACCGACCTGCTCACCAAGAAAATCCGCGTGGCCCTGTTGAACAGCGGCAAGGCCCAGACCACCACGACCATGGGCCTGGGCGGCACCGCCGAGGACCCGATGGCCAAGGGCCTGCAGCAGGAGGCGGAATTCAAATCGGACCAGAAAGCCACCCGTACCCCCGACTTCACCCTCTCCGGCAAGATTATTGAAACCGTTGCGCGGACCGGCAATACCAGCCAGTCCACTTACAGTTTCCAGCTCTCGTTGACCGACACCCAGACGGGTCTGGCTGTCTGGGAAGGCGAAAAGGAAATCACCAAGCAGGGCTCCCGACCGACCGTGGGTTTCTGATTTGAAATTGATTCTGTTTCAGCGCCGGCAGGGAATCTCCCTGCCGGCGTTTCTGATTTCAGGCCCGGGCTGAAACCTGTTGGCCTCAATTCCCGTCCGAACAAATGGAAACGGCCGCGGCCGGTTGATTTTTGAATGCGGCCCCGCCGTTCATTGTCAGTAATTCAGGCAGGCAATATGAAACTGAATATTTTGATAATGGTGGCTCTGGCCGGCGTGCTGGCCGGTTGTGAATACCCCAACGGCGACCCCAATTACACGGGCACCGGCGCCCTGACCGGCGGGGGCGTAGGAGCAGTCACCGGCGCAGCCATTGGCGGCGAACGGAACGGCGGCGAGGGCGCCTTGATTGGCGCCGCCGTCGGGGCGGTGGCCGGCGGGCTGATCGGCAATTCAATGGACCGGCAACAGCAGGAACGGCTGCACCAGCAGGCGCCGCAAACGTATGCCCGGGTCGACCAGGGTCAGCCGTTGAGCGTGGCGGATGTCAAGGCGTTGGCCCGGGCCGGGATTGGCGAAGATATCATCATCAGCCAGATTCGCAATTCACACATGGTGTATCATCTCAGTACGGCCGACATCATTGATCTGCGCGACGCCGGCGTGAGCAACCGGGTCATTGACTTTATGATCAACACGCCGCAATCCGTCAACGGATCCCCTCCGACCCAGGCAACCACAGTGGTGGTTGACCAACCGCCGCCGCCGCCGCCGGCGGAAACGATCGTCGTTGCGCCCGGACCCGGTTATGTCTGGATTGGCGGCGAGTGGGTATGGAACGGCAGATGGATTTGGGTGACCGGGCACTGGGGTTACCCGCCCTACCCCCGTGCTGTTTGGGTTCGCGGCTACTGGTATCAGGGACCGCATGGCTGGCATCGCGCGGGAGGACATTGGCACTGATCCCCGTCAAACTTCGCTTCCGTTTTCGAAGGTCGCGCTTTCGTCCCGCCCCTTTGTCGGGCGGCTACAATTTCCAGATATTCTCTTGACAAAATGCAGCCTCGATCCGATGAGGGGCATCATACCTGCTCAAATTACAATCGGATTCGGGCGGTGGCCAACTTACTACGGCTACCCTTAAATAAATGGGCCGTTATCCGACGCCACTGCCTGAATCCGATATTGACTGCAGTGCTTCCACCGTCTTCGTTGTGCCTGGTTACGGCCCGTCCGCTTTCAAGTCATTCCGGAGCGACTCGATTATGAATTGTGTACTGCGAAGCTGCGAGAAGGCCGGGAACAACCAACGTTTGGTGCCGGAAGAAAATACCGGTCAGGATTGGTCGGCAACCCCATGCCGCCAGGGATATCTGCGCCGTAATGCCGGTTCGAGCAGTTCCAAGGGGGCTCTGGATTTGTCGTCGTTCAAGATTTGATCTGAAGCATCCTGACCCGGATCAGCGGTTGGGGCGGTAAACGGATTTTTGGTCCCGGCTGTGCCTTCCTGGTTTGCCAGGCGGTAGATCCCTAAGCCCAATCGGCCCAGGATGATGCCAAATCCGGCCAATGCCCGGCGAAGGACGGAGAAAAAGAGACTGACGAATACAAGACCGCCTGCCAGTCGGGCGACCGGGCCCATGAGATCAGTTTCCTTTTTTTGTGGTACCATGGGTGAAAAATGCGCACATCCCATGCCATCCCATATCGCTGGTATTAGCTGTGGCACAATAACTTGCGTCTTGAGTGACGCAAAATGAACCGGTTTGGGGCGTCCGGCCGTTGCGTTATCAGTTCGGTACATCTCCTTCTTTTTTTTGCTATTGAAACACTTATAACTAATGCTTGTGAACACCGTCCCTGCATGAAACGGACCTGGTGCATTTTTCTCCTGGCGGCCACCTTGTTCGCCAGCGGCTGCACCCATTATCAAATCCAGCCGGTCCGTCCCGCGTCACTCAAAGACTGGGACAAAACCAGCGGACTGGCGCTGGAGCTGCAACCTGGGCGGCGGACCTTTGAGCCCGCCCGCCACGGGGAGCGGAAACTTGTTTACTTCGCCGTCCGGCCAAATATATTGGCGCAGGTTGCCGATGTGGCGGAATTGGCAGACGCGCCAGACTCAAAATCTGGTACTCGCAAGAGTGTGTGGGTTCGACCCCCTCCGTCGGCACCATCTAAATCAACGTGGGTTGTCGCGCGCAGTTTCTTTTCCAGTTCCTTGAGCATTGAAAATCAAACGTGGGAGAAGAAACCAATGAACCTAAAATCAGAGGGCAAAAGTCGCGATTGACGCGATCAGGAGAAGGATTGTGGTGCCATCAAACCCAAATAATCCGCCGGCCAAAGATCTTGCCCATCCGGCTAGCGCGCCTCCGCTGTTGCCGCCGGAGTCAAAGCGCAAACCCGGCTCCTTCCGACAGTTTTTCGCCATCCTGCTCAGCCTTTGCCTCGCGCTTTTCTTGGTGGATGCCGTGGTTTCCCTGGTTGATGATTCCTTGATTCTGTTTTTTGGGCTTCACATCTTTTCATTGATCCGCGGCTTGGTGGCCATTCTTGCCCTACTAATGGGGGTGGGACTTTACGGATTGATGGGACTGACACCAATGGTCCCCAAACGTCTATTCCTTCCCATCCCGCTTTACTTTCTGGTCGTATTGCTGGCGGTGTTTCCAATCATGATTTTTTGCTTCGGCCGGCTTCAGCAGTTTGCCTGGGGATTCTCAATCGGCCAGGTTGTCCTTGCCCTGTGGATTCTCCGGTCGGCCCAAGGTAAGCCCGGGCTCCGCTGGCCGCTGGTGTCAGCGGATCAGCTGGGGGTCCGACGCTTCGGCTGGTGGAACCTGTCCGGGTTCGTTTTGGTGAACCTCTTTGGCTTGCTGCCCGCAATCGTGTTATTTTTATACCTTTGCGCCGGTGGGGCGGTGGATCGCTTTAGCGAAGGTTTCATGACCCTCCATCCGAATGGCTTCTCGGTGCAGGTGCGAAAATACGTCCGCAACGACGGCAAGTCGATCGAGTTGTTTCCGATGTCACATGTCGCCGACGCAGGTTTCTACCAAAAGGTGGCGCAGACGTTTCCCAC